>TARA_R110002072_G_scaffold173600_2_pt1 | contig 247175 bp, 191 predicted proteins | sample TARA_R110002072 | Tara Oceans TARA_R110002072 (sample SAMEA4397118) | marine metagenome | biome: Polar Biome; feature: [SRF] surface water layer (ENVO:00010504); material: water (ENVO:00002006), including particulate matter (ENVO:01000060) such as... | depth 5 m | reverse complement strand
GAGCCGTAGCTCACTCCCAGCAACGCTGCAAAAATGGCAATAACCGTTCCTCCAGTCGCCATCCACTGCCAGGCTGGAGTTCCGCCGGTACCTTCAGCAGCCAGCAGACCAAATGTCGCAAACGATTCGCTCATAGTGGTTTAAACCCTGTTGCCATGCACGGACTCTAGCCGTACACAAATCTGTGATTCACAAACAGGCGGACAGAAAACGTTCCGCGAAACAAACGATATCAAAACATCAAAACCAATAACCCGGCCCACTTTATACCGACAGGTGGCCGAGCAAAAGCATGGAATGTCACCGATTGGCAAGGTCGCGTGGTGGCCGACGAGCGGAACCGATAGATTCTGTCCAGCTCGACCATTTCACAGTTTCAGAGCCCCTGCATCCGGTCCAACCGGCACGAACAACGAACTCGCCGACAAAGCCAGTTTACGCACGGCTTGCACCTGAATTACGACTCTGGACCAATTGACGCGGACTACGACTATGACCACGGCAGTGATTGGTGCTTCAGGCCAACTTGGAACAGATCTTCCAAAGTTTCTCAGTGGCGACGTCGTCCCGATTCGCCACTCTGAAATGGAACTGACAGATCCGGACAGTGTCCATACCTGCCTGGATCGAATTCGTCCGAAAGTTGTCATCAACACGGCGGCGTACAACCTGGTCGACAAGGCCGAAGACGCGATCGACGAGGCCATGACAGTCAACGCTCTGGGCCCGGCCCGGCTGGCTCGCTGGTGCGAAGACAACGGCGCGACGCTGGTCCACTTCAGCACCGACTACGTTTTCGGTGACGGCGAAGACTGCTCGACAAATCAGCAAACCGAACCAGCGCCGTCGAACCCCCGAAGAGAATCAGACCTCGCAACCCCCCGCTCCGTTTACGCGGCGAGCAAGTTTTCGGGCGAAAACCTTGTTCGAGCCATCTGTCGCCGCAGTTTTGTCATCAGAACCTGCGGACTTTACGGCGTTGCGGCAACGCAGGGAGCGGGTAAAGGAAACTTCGTCGAGACGATGCTGCGGCTCGGCCAGGAACGGGACGAACTGTCGGTCGTCAACGACCAGCACTGCACGCCGACAGCGACTCGTGATCTCGCTGCCGCCACCGCCGAACTGATTGAAACCAGCAAATTCGGCCTGTACCACGTCACGAATTCCGGCGCGACGACCTGGCACGACCTTGCCGCTGAGATTTTTCGACAGGCAGGCATCAACGTCAAACTGAGCCCGATCACGACGGCTGAATTTGGAGCCAGAGCCGCTCGCCCTTCGTACAGCGTTTTGAACTGCGAGAAACTTGAAGTGGCAATCGGGCGCTCAATGCCGGCATGGCAGGACGCACTGACTCAGTACCTGGTCGACCGAACGCAGAATATGGGCACAGATCAGCGCTGATCTGCGACCATATTACCGATCGGTGTACTGCCGCTGTTGGCGTACCAGGTACGGATTTCGCACTTTGTCGAGTGCCACTACAATCCACCGATCATTTCTGCGGAAATCGTGTCATTCATTCTGGTGACGCTGATTCCGTTGAAGCAGCACTCACTGACAGAATAATTGCGGCCAACAAGCCACGTGATAAACGGAGTAGACAAACGAGATGTCCGAAGAAGCCAAAGTCAGCAAGGTTGAAGTTGAAAAAGCCGGTAGCCGGCAGTTGCGTGGCACGATCGCCGAGGAACTTGATCCGTCAACGGAATGCTTCAGTGGAAGCAATACCGGCTTTCTGAAGCATCACGGAACTTACCAGCAGGACGACCGCGACGAACGCGGCGGCACGTCTGAAGACGGCCAGAAAAAGGGCAAAAGTTATATGATGATGGTTCGGTCCCGGATTCCCGGCGGCCAGCTGACAGCAGATGACCTGCTCGCCGAACTCGACATGTGTGACGAGTTTGGCAACGGCACGCTGCGAATCACGACTCGGCAGGGGCTTCAGCTTCACGGCGTTCTGAAGAATGATCTGAAGCCGACGATCCGTGCCATCAACGAGAAGACGACCTTAACCACGCTCGGAGCATGCGGCGACGTTAACCGAAATGTGATGTGCTGCCCCGCTCCAATTCGAGGCAACGCCGTGCACGATCAAATGCAGGCGTTGTCGCAGAAGATCGCTCAGCACTTCCGGCCTCGCACAACGGCCTACCAGGAAATCTGGTTGCAGGATTCGGAAGGCGGGAAAGAAAAAGTCGCTGAGTTCACCCCGGTCGAAGAACCGATCTACGGCGAGTGCTACCTGCCGCGCAAATTCAAAATCGGCATCGCCCTTCCAGAGGACAACTGCGTCGACATCCTGACTTACGACCTCGGCTTGCTGGCGATCGTCGAGAACGACGAAATCGTTGGCTACAACGTCTTCGTCGGCGGTGGTCAGGGGCTGACTCCGGCCGCAAAGAAGACTTACGCCGCCGTTGGGCTGAAGTTGACCTTCGTCCCCGCCGACCAGGCCATCCCGGTCGCGGAAGCCGTCGTCCGTTGCTGGAGCGACCACGGAAATCGGCTGGACCGTAAGCAGGCGCGCATCAAATACCTCGTTCGTGAATGGGGGCTCGAACAGTTTAAGGCGAAGGTCGAAGAGTATTACGGAAGTCCTCTTGCCGAACCTCGGTCTGAAGACGTGCACGACGTCGATGATCACATGGGCTGGCACGAGCAGGGCGACGGAAAACTGTACCTGGGCATCAACGTCGAGAATGGTCGTATCAAAGACGACGGGGATCTGCGTCTGAAAACCGGTTTGCGATCGATCCTCAACCAGTTCAAACAGCCTTGCCGACTGACTGCGATGCAAGGGCTCATTCTGTGCGATGTTGATCCGGCTGACCGTGCCGCCATCGACCAGTTGATGGTCGATCACGGAATCACAAAGGCGGACGACCTTTCGCTCGTACGCCGTTTCTCAATGTCCTGCCCTGCCCTGCCAACATGTGGCCTTTCCGTCACAGAATCAGAACGTGTTTTTCCGCGAGTCATTAATGACCTGGAAGTCGAACTCGACAAACACGGAATCAAGGACGAACGGATCGCCGTTCACATGACCGGCTGCCCGAACGGCTGTGCTCGGCCCTACTCGCCGGATATCGGGCTGGTCGGCAAGTCGCGAGGCAAGTACACGCTTTACCTGGGCGGCAACACACTGGGGACAAGAATCGGTTTCATCTACCAGGATCAGGTTCCGCTGGAAGAAATCGGAACAACCGTTTCTCCGCTGCTCGGCTACTTCAAGGCTGAACGAACTGAAGGCGAATCCTTCGGCGACTTCTGCGCCCGCAAAGGCCTGGAAGACCTGCAGCAACACGCCGCAGTTTAATGTCCGTCGTCACGGCGCGAAAATTCATTCAGCAGGTCTGGGCTCTCATGGAACGAAAACAAACTCGTTCGCGTTGAGCATCGCTCGACAGAACTGAGTCATCCCGACCTGCTCAATGAACGCCGTTGAGTCCGCCAGTTCGGCGTCGGTCGGTCGTCGCCCGAAGCAAAGTTTGAAAGCCGTGCCAACTTTTTCGCCGGTCGACTCTGGAGCTTCGCTGATCAGTCGCTGAGCGAAGAACTCGGCCTGCTCCGTCACAAACGAGCTGTTCAACAGGTTCAACGCCTGTAGCGGCGTTGTTGAGCGACTGCGTTGCGGCGTGACCTGACTCGCGTCCGGGCAGTCGAAGGATCCAAATACGGACTCCTGCTCCTGTCGAATTTTCGTCATGTAGATCATGCGGCGAAAGTCTTCCGGGCCGTACGTCGACTTGGGGTGAAAATGGCGAACATTTTCCATTTCGACTTCAAATCCGCTGAATCCCGGACCACCCATTTTCGTGTCAAGCTTCCCCGTGACCACCAGAATGCTGTCGCGGATAACTTCCGCTTCGATCCGTCTGGGTGGAAATCGCCAGAGCAAGCGCGTCGCACCGTCGACTTTGAGTGATTCACGATTCGGGCTGCTGTCCTGCTGCCACGTGTTCGACATTAGAATCCGTCGATGGAGATGTTTCAGCGACCAGCCGTTTTTCATCAAATCGCGAGCCAGCCAGTCGAGCAGTTCGGGATGCGTGGGCAACGTCCCGTTCGCTCCGAAGTCGCTCGGCGTGTCGACGATTCCAGTGCCAAAGTGAAACTGCCACAACCGATTGGCGATGACTCTGGCCGTCAGAGGGTTTTCTGGATTTACAATCCACTCGGCGAAGGCGATGCGGCGTTGCTGCTCGGCCGCATTTTCAGTCAAAGCCAGTGAACCGAGCGCCTCAATCGAATCCGGACCGACCACTTCCCGTTTTGCATTGTGGTCTCCGCGATAAAGTCGGTGCGTCGGTCCCGGCTGGCTGAACGTGCCGGCATAAACGGTGGGGACAATCGACAGTTCGGCTTCTTTCTTCTGACTGGTCTTCAGACTGGCCAGCCATTGACGTCCCAACGCGGCGCGATCTTCTGTTGAATTGTCAAAGTCGTATTCGGGCTCTGCCTGTCTGGCCTGGCCAAACGCCTGCCGATCTTTCGACGAGGCAACGGTCTCCCACTTATCGAGCGAGGTCGCCACTTCGATTCGGTACTCCGTCGCGACACGGTCGCTGTACCGGCCCTCCCGGTCTCTGGCCCATTCAACACGGTTGATCATGGTCGGCTTCGGAAACTCAATCTGCACCCAGCCAGCACCCGACTCATTGGAAATCCAGCTTCGTTTGTTCCCATAAACTCCGTCGTTGATATGTTCGAGCTTGTGGATTTCATAACCTGGCAGCGAACTTGAGCAGGTGGCAATCGCTCCTGTGCTGGCGAGAGCGACGTTTGTCTTTTCAGAAAAAACTTCCAGCTCGTCGATACACGGCTGCGAGGAATTGGTCTTCAGAATGGTGAACCGCACAAACTTCGCTTCGACTGCTTCGAAGGAATCAACATTGTGCTTTGCGGTGACCGCATCGCGCAGGCCCGGCGTCGACTCTGGAATGAACTCCGCAAGATGTTCGCGCAGCTTCTGAATCCTTTGCTGGACGGCAGCAAGCTCTGTCTGTCGCTCCGATGAGACCGGCAACTTCCGATCGGCGTGCTGGACCCCGGCAAAGACAGCCTGCACGGCGTAGAAATCCCGCTGCGTGATCGGGTCGAACTTATGGTTGTGACAGCGCGCGCATCCGATCGTCATCCCCAGAAACGCCGTCGACGTCGCGTTGATCATGTCGGAAAGTTCGTCCTGCCTTTGCATGAGCGTGAGATTGGGGTCTCGTCCCTTCACGATGTCGTGCGGGCCGGCCACCAGAAAACCAGTGCCGACAGGTTCTCCGAACGCGTCCCCAGCGATCTGCTGACGGACGAAGTCATCGTAAGGTTTGTCTGAGTTCAGGGCGTCAATCACCCAGTCACGGTAGGGCCAGGCATTCGGTCGTTCGCGGTTCGTTTCGAAACCGTGCGTCTCTCCAAATCGAATCAGGTCGAGCCAGTGCCGAGCCCATCGCTCGCCGTAATGAGGACTGTCAAGCACCTGTTCGACGAGATCCTTCCAGGCGTCCGGTGAATCGTCATAGACGAAATCGGCAACCTGCTCCGGAGTCGGCGGCAGACCGAGCATCACCAGAAACAATCGGCGGATCAGTGTGCGACGATCGGCTCGAGGCGACGGTTCGAGCTGCTGCTCACGCAGTTTCTTCAGGATGAACGCGTCGATTGCTGATGCGGTAAACTCGCCATCGAGACGTGGATGCTCAGCATTGCGGACCGGTTGAAACGACCAGTGATCCGTCGTGCCGTCGTCGGTTGTGTCGCCTTCGGGCATCTTCAGGCCCTGGTCAATCCACGCTCGTAGAACAGCAATCTGCTGATCGGTCAGTCGCGGCCCTTCCGGCGGCATCTTCAGATGAGGATCCAGGCCGGCGACAACTTTGACCAGAAAACTGGTGTCACTCTTCGACGGGACAATGGCAGGTTCACCACTGTCGCCGCCGCGCAGAAGCGAACGGCGGGAAAGGATGCGGAATCCTGCTTCGGGATCTTCCGAGCCGTGGCAGTCAACGCAGCGGTCGTTAAAGATCGGCAGGACGTCCGCGTCAAAATCGACTTGTCGCGACGCTGCCGCCACGAGTTTTCTGTCCGCGGCATCTTCAGCGCCGACCGTCGCCCCGATCATGAACGCAGCAGTTGCCAGCAGCACCATGCAGCTTAAGCACCATCGTCGTGTCATTTGCCTTCTCTCATTTCACGGATTGGGATTCCTGTCGTGTCTCACCCCAAACGCTCCTCATCGTGGGTCATTGAAACTTATTGAGCAAGAGACCGGGACATTGACTCTGGTGTTCGGAATGCCTGGCAAGTCGCTTATCATCGCTATTTCGTATTCAGAGTCCGCCTGTCATTTCAGACGAGGGATCGTCATGCCGCAAAGCCTGCTTCATTTGTGCCGCTCGTGGCCGCGACAAAGTTTCATGCTGACAGTGGCATTGCTACTGGCGTTCTGCATTGTCGACTCTGGCCAACAGGTCGCTTTCGGGCAGGACGAGATCAAACAGGTCAACGTTCAGCAGACCGGCGAAACCGCAATGGCCGAAAACACTGAAGCGACCTCAGCCGACAGTCACCAGCTTTCACAGGTGAAGAAAGTTTCCTTTGTCCCCGAGTTCAAGCCGAACGACGTGCGGACTCACATTGAGTATCTCGCCAGTGACGACCTGCGTGGACGAAGTGGCGTGTGGGGACAGGCCGCCGCTCGCTACATCGAGGATCATTTTCGCAAACTGAACCTGCTGCCTCTGTTTGATGGCGAATTCCTTCAGGCGATTCCCGGACCACCTCGCGAAGACGGACGGAAGACGATCTATGGTCAGAACGTCGGAGCATGGCTGCCCGGCAGCGATCTGAAACTTCGGGACGAATTCATCATCGTCAGCGCGCACTACGACCACCTCGGAATGCGCGAAGGCAACATCTTCCACGGCGCAGATGACAATGCCAGCGGAACGTCAATGGTGCTGGAGGTCGCTCGCAAGTTCGCGTCTCTGGAGCACCGACCGGCTCGCAGCATGGTCTTCCTGGCGTTCGACCTGGAAGAACACATGCTGTGGGGGTCGCGGTGGTTTGCGTCGCACGCGCCGTGGAAAATGGAGCAGATCAAACTTTTCATTACAGCCGACATGATCGGACGCTCGCTGGGCAACCTGCCCATTTCAACGGCCTTTGTCATGGGCAGCGAGCATGGATCCACGCTCCCGGCCACGCTGAATGAAGTCGGCGAGCCGGAGGGATTCAACATCGCTCGGATGGGCATCGACCTGATTGGCACGCGCAGTGATTACGGACCGTTCCGAGATCGCAAAGTTCCATTTCTGTTTTTCTCAACGGGCGAGCATCCTGATTATCACAAACCGACCGACACTGCTGAAAAAATCAACTACAAGCAGGTCGCCGCCGTGTCGAGCCTCGTCTACCGCGTGACAAAAAGCGTCGCCGATTCAGAAACGCCGCCTGAATGGATTCAAGAGATTACCCCTCAACTGGAAGAGGTTCGCGCCGTGCATCGAATTTCCGAGCTGCTGCTGGAAGCCGGGCGGAACGGAGACCTCAACACATTTCAGCAGTTCATTGTCACGCAGGCCGAAGTTCAAACGCGGCAGATTCTGGAGCGTGGCGAAGTCACTCCGGAAGAACGTGTCGGCCTGATCCGAACCGCTCAGATTCTGCTGCTTTCGGTTTTCTGATTCTCATCGGCTTTGCTGGAGAACACAAAAAAAGCCTCGACCGATCCGGACGAGGCTTTGTCTGGTTTTGTGAACTCAGCGAGAACCTATTTGGCGTTCGCGGCGGCGAGTTCCGACATACGGATGGCAGGCTCGACGAGACGCTCCCAATTCTCAGCGATATAGTCCTCCGGTCCGCCTTTTTCTGCCACCTGCCAGCCGACTTCGATGGTAGGAACCATTTCGATCGCATCCCACGGGCAGACCACCAGTTCGTAGGGATCGGACTTCTTGCTGGGGATGTGGACGCAGACCTCGCAACCCACGCATCGCTCAACGTCGATCTCACAAAAATGCAGCAGCGTCGGAAGCGAATCGCCCGGCACCTTGTAGATGCAGTCAACTGGACAAACCTCGAGGCAGGATTCGCATCCTGTGCAGTTATCTGCGTTGATAATTGCGACCTGTTTGGGCAGCTTTTTTGCTTTTGCCATTTGAGTTACTCAGTCGATTAAATCTTCTGGAACTTCTTTAATTTCAAACACTTAGTAAGAATCAGCGAGTGCCACGCCAGACAGAACTGCGCTCCACGTGGCGGACTTATTCTTAATGATCGTCCAGATTTGTGGCTCGTCTGAACTCAGACCCCGATTTCTCGAACGACTGCCGACATTGTTGTTCGGAAAGCGAGTTGCGGCAAGGTTGAGAGAGAATCGTTCCCGCGAAGCTGACGAAAACTTCCCAGCCACAGGAATTATTTCCGTAGGTCCGACGCTGTCTGACCTACCGGGAGTCCAGAGCGGCAAGTTCCTGGAGAGCGGCCTGGCCAGCCGCGTCCGGAAGTTCCTCGATTAGCTCGCCATTCTGTGAGAGCAGGTGTTCGGCCTGCTCAAACGAGCAGAAGCTGTCGAACGTGGAAAAATAGCCTGCGTTCGACGGCTCCCGAATGGCGTCCGGGAAAGTCTCCGAATGACTCAAAAAGTGGTGGGCATTCCCCGCCAGCACGAGGTCCCGGCAGCGTTCGGCAACTTCCAGCCAGCCAGCCAGGCAGGCTTCGCGCCCGGTAAGCACCAGAAAGCGGTCGCGGCCTGCGGGATTCGGTGTCTCATGAGAAATTCTCGCCAGGCGAGCGAACGTCAACATGGCAATCTCGTGATTTCTCATGGCAGGTTACCTACAGTCACCAGTTCGAATGGCGGGACGGCATCGGAAAAGTGTAGAGCTTACCATGCCGTCGGATGCTGCTGCTTCTGAATATCCGCCAATAACACACCAGCGAATCGTTCCTGATAAGGATCCCATCGCATGACTCGACACTTCATTCCGGCTCTGTTGACGACGCTACTGGCCGCCGCAAACTTAGTGGCTGCCGACGGGTTGCAGCCTCTTAAATACAACAATCCAGGCCTGGTCGTTGACCTTGGAGTCGGGCTTTGGGCCTGGCCGCTACCGATGGATTATGACGGCGACGGAGACTTCGACCTGATCGTATCGTGCCCGGACAAACCATCGAATGGAACGTACTTTTTTGAAAACACCGAGGGCAACGTCGCGTCCCCGATTTTCAAGCCGGGTGTAAAAATCGGTCGAGGTCACACGAACATTCGAGTGTCCTGGGTCGACGACAAGCCTCGCGTTCTGATTCCCGGTGTGGAGTTTTTGGATTTTCAGAACAAACAGTTTGACCAGACGCGAAGGCTGCCGGTGCCTGGCGACTTTCTGAAGAAGCATCCGAAACAGCGAAAGCTTCGCGCTAACCAGTGGCACCTGGTTGACTACGACGGAAACGGAAAACTCGACATCGTTGCGGGGATTGGCGACTGGCTCGACTACGGCTGGGACGACGCATGGGATTCGCACGGCAAGTGGGAAAACGGTCCGCTGCGCGGCCTGATCTACTGGTTCCCCGACGCTGGCGAGGCTGACGATGGGAAGACTCCCGCGCCGGCTCCAAAACAGGTGCTGGCCGATGGCAAAGATCTGGAAGTCTTCGGATGGCCATCGCCCAGCTTTGCCGATTTCGATGGTGACGGAGATCTTGATCTGCTTTGCGGAGAATTCATCGACCGATTTACCTACTTCGAAAACGTGGGGACTCGAACGAAGCCAGAGTACGCCGCCGGAAGATTTCTGAAAGACGCCAACTCCACGGACGGCAGCGGATTACTGAAAATGGATCTGGAGATGATCGTCCCGTCGGCGATCGACTGGGACCGCGACGGGGATGTCGATCTGGTTTGCGGCGACGAGGATGGTCGCGTCGCGCTGATCGAGAACACAGGAGCATTTAAGGACGGTCTTCCAGTTTTTCGATCGCCGTCGTACTTCAAACAGGTTGCTGACAGCATCAAGTGCGGAGCCCTGGCAACTCCGTACTGCGTCGACTGGGATGGCGACGGCGACGAAGACATTCTGAGCGGGAACACCGCTGGCTACGTCGTGTTCTATGAAAATCTCGGCATTCCTGAAGGCAGCGACATGCCGCGCTGGGCGGCTCCGGAAAATCTCAAAGGCGGCGACAAGGTTATTCGAATTCTCGCCGGACCAAGCGGATCGATTCAGGGACCGTGCGAGGCAAAGTGGGGGTACACAACGTTTACCGTCGCCGACTGGGATCACGACGGCTTGCTCGACGTCATGCTGAATTCGATCTGGGGCAAGGTGTTGTGGTATCGGAACATCGGATCGAAGACTGAGCCGAAACTGGCGGCGGCACAGAACGTCGAGGTTCAGTGGCCAGGCAAAACGCCAAAGCCCGAATGGACCTGGTGGGAGCCGGACGGCAGGCAACTGGCAACTCAGTGGCGAACGACGCCGGTCGTCGTCGATGTGAATGGCGACAAACTCAACGATCTCGTCATGCTCGACCACGAGGGGTATCTCGCACTCTTCGAACGCAGACCACTCCCCAATGCCGCTGGCGACGGAACAGCTGCACCGTTCGCACTCTTGCCAGGCAAGCGTATTTTCGTCGACGTGAAAGGCGAGCCGCTTCGCCTTAACGGCAAACGAGCAGGCGGCAGCGGTCGAGTAAAACTGCATGCCGTCGACTGGGACGGCGACGGAGATCTCGACTTTCTGATGAACAGCATGAACGCCGACCTGCTCGAAAACGTGAATCAGGAAGATGGCGAAATCGTTCTCATCAACCGCGGCCCTGTCGACTCGCGTCCTCTCGCCGGACATACCAGCAGCCCGGCAACCGCCAACTTCTTCGGCACAAAGAAACGAGACCTGCTGGTCGGAGCCGAAGACGGTTTCCTCTACCTGAAACGACGCAGTGAGTAACGCGACAAAGTTTGCGGGGGAGACGCAAGAACTCATCATCAGCCGTGAGTGTCTGGTGATGCGCAGACAGTGCTGATACCAACTTCATCGTTCGATCCCCGCCAGCAGATTCAGGCAGCTCGCTGAGTCTGCTGGTGTCGTTTCAGGACGGATTTTCTGAACAGAACCAGCATCAGTGACACGGGCAAATCGACGCCAGCCTGCCAGTCCGGAGGGGATTCGCCCTGGATCCCGAGGCAGGTACCTGAAGCAATTCGATGCCGATCGCAAGCGTCGTGAGGAAGCTGCATCCGCCGGCCACAATCGTTGAGTCTGCTTTGCGAATGCTCGATACCAAAAGACAGCATTGATCACGTTATCTGTTTGTCAGGCGCCGACCACTCGTGAACACTACCGCCAATCCACGATCTGTGGCCTTCGACATTCTTGCCAGACATCAGTCTGACGAGGCTGCCAGCGTTTTGCTGCAGGCGCTGGAGTGCGACGATGATCAGGCAAGAAAACTGGCCGCCGCGACGGTTGTCCAGCGGCGCGGCCAGCAAAGCATTCTTGAGATTATTCGGCGAATCGATTCACTTGACGACGAAGCCTGCAAACAATTCAGCCGGTCACCCGAGAAATTCCAGGTCGCTCTCAAACAGGCGATTTCCGAATCGGACGACGAAACTTTCGATGCGGCCATTAGGTTTATCGGCCGAACTGGAAACTTCGATCTGTTTGCAACACTGCTCGATAAACTGGAGTCTGCCGACAGCCCCGTCCGCGACACAGTTTCTACGGCGGTAGAGAATCTGGCGACGCATCTGAGTCACCGTCTCAGGTCAAACGATCAGTCGATCTTCCCTGGCCTGGACAGAACCGCTCTGCGAAGACACCGGTCGACCATGCTGTCCGAGCTGAACTCTCGAACGAAACGCTTTGATACACTCTCCAGCGCCGAAATGATTGTTCGTCTGATACTCATCATTGGAGGTCCAGAGGACGAGGCTGTCCGAAACGTACTGACCAAATGCGGCGATGCGTGTCGAGACACGGCTACCAAAATGCTGACGGAAGACACGCATCCAGCACTGCTGAATCTGTTGAGCGATTTTCTGGCCTTTCATGCTCCGCCAGCCTGCACGCTTGAAATCATCCAGACTCGCAATGACTTTGATTTTGTCGTGCATCTGCTCATGCAGCTGCCCAGGCAACCTTCCGGACATCTGGCATTCAACCTGTCCAGACTGCACGACATCGTCTGGTTACAGGATCCAATGGCGCTTGTGGAACGACTTCCGAAGTCGGTTCATGACCGTCTGGTCGGAATGGTTAATCACGCTCCGCTCGACGATGACACAAGAACCAAACTGAAGACATGGATCATTCGGCAATCTGGAGCTGCTGGCCGGGAAGCCGCGAGCGACGTATTGAAGATCCTCCCGCAGGAAGAAGCAGGTCAGATTCTGTACGACGCGTTGAAGAATCCGGATGCGAAAGTCGAGGCCTGGGCAACTCATCAACTGAGGGCTCAGAAACTTCCCGATACATTTGAGGAGTTGCTCAAGCGTCTGGATCGTAATAGTGATGTGGTGCGGGACGCCGCTCGCGACGAACTGTTCAGCTTTGATCTGAACTACCTGATGAAGGTCTTCAGTGAACTTTCACCAGCACAGGCACTGCTATGCGGACAGACTCTGCTCAAGATCAACCCGGGCGCTCCTCAAGAACTGACTCGAGAAATCGAGCATCCGTTTCGGCGGAGACGCATCCGAGCCATTGAAGCCGCAGAAGCAATCGGATTTGTCGACAAAGTCAGCCCCGCCTTGCTCGGGCAACTGAACGATCCCGAAGCAAGTGTCCGGTGCGCTGCCATTCAGGCATTGCGACGTCATCTGACTCCGGAAGTGGCCAAAGCCATCCGTCACCTGACCGACGATCCGAACCGACAGGTTCGCAGCGCTGTAGACGAGGTGATTGCCAGCTCAACTGTGTAATTGAAGTCGGTTGTGAATGAACTGGTAACGAGCTTGCCGCGGACCGTCTTGAATCGAATGATTAAATGATTGATCGAACCACGAAGCGCGAACGACGATGACAAACATCATGATGCTGCATTTTTCAAATTTGCCATTCGCTGCCGAGACGGCATTTCTGCAATCGTCGTCAGCACGGACCGTAGCCTGGATTCTGGGATTGCTCGTCGTCCTGGGGACTGCCTGGGCAGCATCGAGCATCGCTGAATCGGTACGTCGTAACGAGCGTAAAAAACAGCAGAACGGCCCTGCGAAAACTAGAGACGTCTTTGAAGAAATTTGCCAGGCTCAGGACTTGTCAGTTGACGAGAAAAAGCAACTGCTGGCGGGTGCGGCAATTCTGAATCTGCTCTCACCAGCCCTCCTGTTTGTCGACTCCAGCCTGCTCAGCAAGCTGGCCGCTTCAGACCGCGACGACGCTGCCGAATTCAGAAACCTCGCCGACCGTCTTTTTCCACCGGAAACAAGCCCTTCAGAATCTGACCTGGCTGAGTTGACGGAAACTCCGGCCACGGTTTGATGACGACACGAGATGCGTTGCCAGTTCTTAAAAACCGTACCACCGACCGTTAAACGACGAACTGTGAGAACTACGACGACACGACTCGCGAGCCATCGACAGTCAAACGACCGGCGGCGAATAATCGAATCGCCTCCGGAAAAGCATCGCATTCCGCTTCGAAGACTCGCTTCTGAAGCGTGTCCGGAGTGTCGTCGTCCATGACCGGGACGACCTTCTGCAGAATGATTGGCCCGGCGTCATACTGGTTGTTGGCGAAGTGGACGGTGCAGCCGCTGACTTTGGCTCCGCGTTCGAGCACGGCTTCGTGAACGTGGTGGCCGTGGAATCCTCTTCCACAAAACGCCGGAATCAAAGACGGGTGGATGTTGATTACCTTGTGCTGGAAATCGCTCGGAATCTGAACGAGGCTGAGGAAGCCTCCAAGAATGACCAGATCGACTTCGGCTTCGCGGCAAAGATCAAAGATCCGATCACTGAATGCGTCGACTGAATCAAACTGCGAGCGCACTACGGGTTCGCATTTCAGCCCAGCGGCGCGGGCACGTTCGACTCCGCGGCAATCCTCTTTGCTGGCGATGACAATCGGAAACTCGGCATTCAGTTGCCCCGCTCGATTCTTTTCGAGCAGATTCATCAGAGTCGTTCCGCCACCGGAGATCAGCACGGCTAGACGAACTGGACGGTTAAGTGATTGAAGTCGAATCATTAGAAGCTGCCTGCAACGATCGAATGACAGAGATTCGTGTGCCACTGGCTTTGCCAGTGATTCATGTAGTGATGCGGAACTTCGAAACGGACAACTTTGTCAAACGCCAGCACTGGCGATGCCAGTGGCACACTTGAGCTGGTATGGCCGCATTCGCGTCACGAAGCGTCCGGTTTCTGTTTGCGGCGTTTCAGCGCGGCTTTCTGCTTCAACCGCTGACGGGCTTCCCGAATCGGGAGCATCATCTCTTCGACAGTCTGCCACCGATCGTCTGGATGTTTTTCAAGCCCCTTCATGATCGTGGCTGCAATTTGCTCGTCGATTCCTGGCGCTAGAGTGCGGATGTCTTTCGGCGGCTGGTTGATCGCGTGCAGAACAGCTTCCAGCGTTTCGCCAGTGTCCCAGGGAAGCGTCCTGGTAAACATCTCGAAGCAGGTCACGGCGTATGAAAAAATGTCGATCCGCTGATCGGTCTTCTGCCGCTTGATCAGCTCCGGAGCCATGTAAGAAGCCGTTCCGGTTCGGTTGCCAGGTTTTTGAAATGGCGGCGTGTTGGGAACGACCAGGCCAAAGTCGATCAGCTTGACGACGTTGCCGGGATCGACAACAACGTTTCGAGGGCAGATGTCGCGGTGGATCCAGCCTGCTTCGTGAAAATATTTGATCCCCTCGCCAAGCTGCAGAATGAAACTGAGACGATTCTTCTGCATCACCTCGTTCTGCATGTCGACCAGAAAGCTGAGACTGACCCCCTCAACAAACTCCATAACGAGAAACTGTTCGTCGTCGATCGTCGTCCCGTACTCAAACGTGTTGACGACATGTTTGTTCTTGAGCTGAACGGCGATCTCACCTTCAGTCGGTTTGTTGAGGCCGTAGAAGCGGGCTTCGAACCGGGCGGTCTTGTACTTGTCGAGAACTTTAACAGCGACCTGTCGACCGGAAACCGTGTCATTGGCTCGCCAGACTTTGGACATGCTACCCTGGCCGACTCGCCCGACGAGATCGAACCGTTTGGTCACATCCGTGCGGACGACCTTCGGCTTCTTCTCGAAAAACTTTTTGAGAAACTTCATCGAACGTGGCCTCAATGTCCGCAAATTCACATGCCACAGTAATCGATGATGCGGGCAATCTCGCTTCGCAGGTGATGCCGATGCACGATCCGATCGACAAAGCCAGCATTTTCCAGAAACTCGCTGGTCTGAAAGTTGGGCGGCAACTTTTCGTTAACCGTTGCCTGCACAACTCGCGGACCGGCGAACCCAATGAGTGCTTTCGGTTCGGCGAGAATAATATCCCCCAGAGCGGCGAAACTGGCGGCGACTCCGCCCATCGTCGGATGAGTCAAAACCGAGATGTACAACCCGCCGGACTCACGAAACTTCGCGAGTGCGGCCGACGTTTTGCCCATCTGCATCAACGAAATGATGCCTTCGTGCATACGTGCTCCGCCGCCAGAACCACTGAGAATAATCAACGGGAGATGCATCTCAGTGGCCGCTTCAATTGCTCGCGTCAACTTCTCGCCGACGACAGATCCCATACTTCCCATGATGAAGTTGGAATCGGTCAGAGCAAAGACCAGCGGACGCCCTCGCATGTATCCTTTTCCGGCGATACAGGCTTCGGTCAGGCCGGTGCGTTTCTGCTCGGCAATCAGACGCTCGGCGTACGGTTTCTTGTCAACAAAGCCCAGCGGGTCACAGGGGCGAAGTTCGGTATACCACTCCTCAAAACTGTCTGAGTCGAGCAGTTGTTTGATCCGGACCTGTCCCGGCACGATGAAATGGTGACCACACTGCGGGCAGATGTACTGGTTTTCTTCGACCGAACGTCGATACACCGTCGCACTGCAGCCGGGGCATTGCTGCCACAGCCCTTCAGGGACGCCGCGTTTCTGCCGCTTTGACTGGTCCTGCCAGGATTCTACTTCCGGTTTGGCCTGACTCATTCTGAGCTGCCCTTATTCATCACTGACTGCAGCAGCGATGGGAATTCGCTCGCTGGAACCAGTTCGTTCGTTAGCTGTTCCGCTGGTTTGAATGACTTCAACGAGCTGGTCGTTGCAACAACCAAACATTGAATCGCCGATGTCTTCCGGCGTTTCGCCTCGCAGGGTACAGCTTACGAGACTGGCCAGAGGCTCGGAAGCCACCACGACGAAGCAGCCATACTTCCTGAGCGGCTTCTTCAAAGCGAAAATCATGCGTTCGATGGCAACGGAAACCGTTTCACCTTCCGGCGGACAAACAGTTTCCGGCGACTCCTTCCACTGTCTGAACACCCTCGGGAACTTCTTGAGGATCTCATCCACACACAGGCCCTGCCACAATCCCTGGTCGAGATTGCACAGTTCCCTCTTCTCTTTAATGGGGACGTCGAGTGCGTGCGCAACAGCCTCAGCCGTTGAGCGGCACGGATCGCATGGGCCCGTCACGACGGCCTCGACCGGTTGATCCCGGATCGCGTCGATGACTTTCACGAGCTGTTCCTGACCTCGGTCATTAAGAGGCAGCTCGAGACAACCCTGAATGCGTTTTTGTTCGTCGAAGTCAGTACACCCTGGCCGAACCAGAACGACTGTGGACATTGATTCTTCTCGCTACTGGGATGAGCTGTTCTGGCGATTTGCCAACGACGACAGCTCGGGCATGACAGCACTGTAGTCCGATTCGTCGAACACGGCACTGCCGACAACAAACAGATCCGCTCCCGCTTCAGAACAATCGGCGATCGTCGAAGGGCCGACGCCACCATCCACGGAAAGAATCGTCTCCGGCGAGCACCGCTCCCGAAGCCGACGCAGTTTGTTCAATGCGTCGGGAATAAACTTCTGCCCGCCAAAACCCGGCTCGACGCTCATGACGAGCACCAGGTCGCAGTCCGACAGAAACGGTTCGATTTTCTCTACCGGAGTTGCCGGATTCAACGCCAGCCCGGCCACAACATCCGCTTCGCGAATTCGCTTCAGCAACGGTCCGGCATCAGGCACGGCTTCGTAATGGAAGGTGATGGCCTCGCAGCCCGCTTTGAGATACTCGTCGAGGTACCGATCCGGCTCAGAAATCATCAGATGTGCATCAAAAACGGCGTCGGTCAACGGGCGCATTTTCTCAATCACCATCGGCCCATACGACAGATTCGGGACAAAGTGTCCGTCCATCACGTCCCAGTGGAGAACGGCGGAATTGGCCGCGTTCAACAGCTCGATCTCTCGATGCATGTTGCCGAAGTCGCACTTCAGCATCGACGGAGCGATCACCGGAACGCGACTGCGAATTCGATCAAGGATTGCCGAACGGCTCATCGGGAAGAAACCCCGGAGAATTGAAAAACGGACGCCGATGCTCTCAGAGCCTCGGCTGGAAGCGGACCATTTGAACCAAACCGACGCACTCATTCAATTCCGAACTCGAAATCGACAACCTGGCAGCCGAAAACTCCGAGAGAAATCGCCACAAACACGCCACAACAAACACAATCGAACATTTCAACAAGTTCGAAATGAAATAAAAATCAGCCACCGATTACACGGGCAGAAACCGATGACTTCGCAACACATCCTCCCAATCTGCGTTCATTGATGAAAATCCGCGGCTCATTACACCTTGTGCGGACTCTTCTGCGAATGCCCCTCGCACCGCGTCCCTGCCAGAGGCGCCCTTTCACAACCGTGCTGGTTGACCACGGAACTCACAAAAAAATAGAAGCGTAATGACGCATTCCGTACTTTTCCGTGTCCCCCGTGGTCTTAAAATTCTCCCCTGATCGAGATGTCAAAGGCACACCAATTTCGCAACGACTGGGCCGTTGTGCCCAGCCTGAACAGTTTTCTGACTGTTTCCAGGTTTCTCCGAAACCACCGACCGCTTGCCTGGTTAAATCTCCTGTCCTGTCGAGCGGCGGTGCGATCGAACCAGAACTCGATTCGGCAATTCACCCGGTTTCGGAAACGCTCTTCGACTTGATGCCTTCCGGTCGCTAGATCGTCTTCACGAGCCTGTCGTCCGACGGAATATCGAACGAAACATTCGCGATCATCGCAAAGGGACGGAAATGCGTTTTTCTGCATGCAGCATGTCGGTTCTTCTAATTTGTCTCAGTTCGGTGGCAACGGCCACTGAGCTGCCCGACAAGGGCTCACCCTCAGAAGTCGCTGCCGAAGTCGATCGGCTGGTCGACGCTGAGCTTAAAGCCAACGGTGTCGAGCCCGCAGGAATCTCGGTCGACGAGGATTTTCTTCGACGCGTCACGCTCGACCTGGCGGGTACGCTGCCATCGTCACGGGACGTCACGCTGTTCGGGCTCAATCCGGATCGTTCAAAACGCGAACAGGCGATCGATCGACTGCTCGAATCGGACGAGTATGCAGCCACGTGGGCCCGGTACTGGCGGGACGTCATCTTCCTCCGAGCCACAAACATGCGAGCGGGTTTTGCGAATCAGTCCTTCGTCAGCTGGATGACGGACAACCTGGCCGGGAACAAAGGTTGGGACGAAATCGCGACGGAGATTCTCACCGCCACTGGCGATGTCCGCGAAAACGGCGAGACAGCGCTGATCTTCGCTCAGGAAGGAGAACCCGAAGATGTTGCTGGCGAAGCCTCAAGAATTTTCCTGGGCATCCAGATGCAGTGTGCCAACTGCCACGACCACCCGTGGGACCGCTGGAAGCGAGAAGAGTTCCACGAACTGGCCGCGTTCTTCCCTCGAATTTCCGTACGACCGGTTCGTGAAGACAGCCAGATCCGAAGTTACGAAGTCGTCTCGGTCAATCAGTCGGTCAATCCGCAGGATCGTTTTCGCGAGTTGAAAGAAAACGCCGATCGCATCTTTCGCTTCGCCGATCGCAACCGCGACGGAAAACTTGTGAAGGCCGAAATTGCTCGGACACAGTTGGCTAGAGCGTTTGACGCCCTGCTCGAACGCGGCGACAAGAACAAAGACGGCGGACTTTCGCTGGCCGAACTGAAGGCCGTTGAATTCCCGATGCCGATGCAGGTCGGACGCGGATCGACCGAGCACTTCATGGCCGACCTCAACGATCCATCATCACGTGGGCAGCAGATCGAACCAAAATTCTTCCTGACCGGTTACTCTCCAGAGAGCGGTCTTACAGACATCGATCGACGTGAAGCGTTTTCGGAGTACCTCACGTCCTCAAACAACGAATGGTTCAGCCGTGCCTTCGTCAACCGGATGTGGGCGGAAATGACCGGCGAAGGCTTTTACACGCCAATCGACGACATGGGGCCCGACCGGACGGCATCGTTTCCCGAGGTGCTTGACCTGCTGGCCGCTCAGTTCACCGCCAATAGCTACGACATTCGCTGGCTGATGAAAACGATCGTCCTGACGCAAACCTACCAGCGCGAAATCAGGTCGACCGAACCGGGCGCAGAAGCCGTCCCGTTCGCATCGGCCACCGCGACGCGACTCCGAGGCGACCAGCTTTACAGCTCGATCATCACCGTCCTGGGCAATGAAAGTACCGCCGGACGCGGCCGAGGTTTGCAGATGGGAAACGGCGGGGGCATGTACCGAGGTGCTCGCAGCCCACGAGACCAGTTCGGCGAACTGTTCGGGTTCGATCCTTCGACGCCGCAAGCCGACATCACCGGCAACATTCCCCAGGCCCTGTTCATGATGAACTCGCCGCTGCTGGCCAGCCAGATCAATGCTCGCGGCTTCACAAAGCTGACGGGCCTGCTCCGTCGCTTCCCTGACAACGAAGACGCCATCGACGAGTTGTACGTGATGATCCTTTCCCGAGAACCGTCCGACCGGGAAATAAAAATCGCCACCGATTACCTGGCCGAAGTCGGCAACCGCGAAGAAGCCTTCGAAGACCTGATGTGGAGCCTGCTGAATTCCAGCGAATTCCTTTCAAAACGCTAAACGTCGGGTGGGCACCGCTCACCAATCCCAAGTGACAACTCTGGTGGGCAGCGCCCACCCTACTGGACCAACCAATCTGGAACTTGAATATGAACCTCACCACACAGCGTCACGAGCAGGTCAAAGTTCGCAAGCACGGCGTCTCTCGCCGAGGTTTTCTGCACACGGTTTCGGCGGGAGCTCTGGCTGCCGGAACGCTCAATCTGCGAGACGTGATGTCGCTCCAGGCGGCCGAGCTTCGCAAACAGGGCAAGTCGATGATCCTGCTCTGGATGGGTGGAGGACCTTCTCAATTCGAGACGTTCGATCCAAAACCTAACCACGCCAACGGAGGCGAGACGAAAGCCATCTCGACCAGCGTTTCTGGAATTCAGGTCGCCCAGGGCTGGGAGAAAACAGCAGCCATCATGGACGAACTGGCCATCATCCGCTCAATGACAAATAAGGAAGGCAGCCACCCGCGAGCGACCTACCAGATGCACACAGGTTACATCCCGTCCGGTAGTGTCAAACACCCGAGCCTTGCTGCGTCGATCGCGAAGGAGATCTCTGACCCGGAATTCGACCTCCCTGCCGTCGTCTCAGTCGGAGCCACTCAAGGGGCCGGCTTCCTGGGTGTCCAGTACGAACCGTTCATGGTTCAGGATCCCAGCCAGATGCCGCAGAACGTAGCGACCGGCGTACCGACGAATCGTTACGGTCGACGACTTGGCCTGCTCGACAAACTCGAAGACGAATTTGCAGACCGCGGCGGCGACCTCGTCGTGAAGAATCACCGCGACCTTTACAGCAAGACGTCGAAAATGGTTCTCAGTTCGGACCTGAAAGCCTTCGACATCTCAGACGAACCGGAATCCATGAAGGAAATGTACGGCGACTCGAACTTCGGTCGAGGCTGTTTGCTCGCTCGACGACTCGTCGAAGCCGGCACGACGTTTGTCGAAGTTTCGTCACGAGGCCAGGGCGGAAACTGGGACACGCACGACAATCTCTATGAACGAGTCGGAAACCTGACCGCAGCGATCGATCCCGCAACCGCTGGCCTGATTACCGACCTGAAAGATCGAGGTCTGCTTGAGAACACGCTGGTCGTCTGGATGGGCGAATTCGGTCGTACTCCCCGCATCAATCCTCGCGGTGGCCGCGATCATTACCCGCGAGTCTTTAACGCGGCGATGGCCGGTTGCGGAATCAAGGGCGGGCAGGTGATCGGCTCTTCAACCGCCGACGGAACCGCTGTCGCCGACGATCCCGTCACAGCCAACGACCTGTTCTGCTCGATCTGCAAATGCCTGGACGTCAACCCGCGCAAAGAAAACATGAGCCCGCTCGGTCGCCCGATGAAAATCGTCGACGGCGGCGAGCCAGTCGAAAAACTCTTTGCCTGACCTCGCTTGAGCCACCAGCGCACTTCATAAAGAGTCGCCGGTTGCTTCGACTTCCTGAATGGAGAAGTCGGTGTCGCCGTTTCCGTCGGAGGTCATTGTTACGTGGTAATGTACAAAACGGTCGGTCCACTTTTCGCGGATCGACCAGAGTTCGCATACGGATCCAGGCGGGCCTTGCACAGGTTTCTTCGATACGCCGACGTAATTGAAGTTTCGGTTAGTCCCACTTCCGTGCGCAACGATCGTCTTCAGGATGTCATGTTCCAGTTGCCCGTCAGCGACTGTCGAGTAGCCGGAGGCCGCACAACCAGCCAGAACGCCGGTTTAAGACTAAATACAGAAAGAGGCGTTCCATCGCGACGTCCTTTCACACTGCTGATCGTGCTGACGTTCGAAGAACTTCTCGATGTCGACGATCAGTTCCCTGCACTATCGAAAGGCCAAACCGCCACCGACTGTCGCGCCAACACCAAGATCCGCGTCATGGAGTGGGACGAGAATCCCTCCTTGAATAAAAAAGTTCTCTTGCGGCCACACGATCAGAAGCCCTCGCATCTTTGGTTCAACGGTATCGATGCCTCTGCCGAGTTCCAGATCAGCTCGAAGGGCTGCATTTGCTGCGAGGTCAACTTCGAGTCCAAGATTGACAGCCAGGGCGGTGTCGACCTCAGAAACCTGAACGCTTCCGCCCGGGCCGCTGGCGCTGGCGTCATAGTCCACGATGGTGACTCCTACCGCAGCGTATGGACGAAATCTGGACTTCGGATACCCAAAGAATCTGCCGCCGATTGTCGTGACATTCTGGTCAACCGAGATCGACACACCGGACAATGCGTTGCTTCCCGAGGTGCGATCCTGCTCGTGCATCGCGAAAAAATCGACCCCAAACTCATCAAAAGTGAACCATGGAATTGGCGTATTGAATTCGACATCCCATCCGACCAATGAATCATCAACACTTGCCAGCAACTCATCGTCGACCCTTTGATAAAGCATTCCTCCTCGAATGTAGGTCTTGCCGAGGAGTCCTCCATTGCTGCTTTGCAGTCCTGACAGATGGTTATCGCTCCACGATGAATCATTCTGGTAGGCTGGCTGCGCCACGGGGTACTCAGCGAAACTGTTCTGATTGCTGTGGTATCCCCAGCTGGATTCCGATGTGTCGAAATAGGTGTCGGAATCGACTCGTGCGACGCCCGCTGGTGCCTGAGCACTGACAGAGGCGGGAAGCAGGAACGCTGAAAACAGGGCGAGAGCGCAGAGAGGCCGCATCCTCATTGCTGAAGTCTCCGACAGTTCAAATTGCAGGTTGGGAAGTGCGACACCGTTCAGGATTGAGTCAGGCGAGGAGTGCCGGCGGTGCCGAGCCCAGGACGGGCAACGTGTGTAGACACGTGATGAGGCGGGATGTTTATCGGCGGTTGTTCAAGACTGTCAACACGATTTTACCAAAGAAAACAACGACCGCCGCCAATCTCCGCGCAGTGCGCCTCGATACATCAAACGATGCCTGCGACGACGATGGCTGGTGTGTCACAGAGTTCCCGGAACCCGCTGAACGGGAAGCGTTTCAGTTTTGAAGCACGGAAGCTGTTGCAGCGTCGCTACTGAGTGAGACTCGTCTCAGTGGACGCTCGCGCGACTCGTTTCAGGCAAAGAGTTCATGGACAACTTTGCCGCCTTCGGGGCCTGTCAGACGATGCTCCCGACCAGCGTGCCAGTATTTGAGATCGTTCGGTGGCAGGCCCATCAGGTGCAGGATTGTGGCGTGCAAATCTCGAAAGTGGACTTTGCCTTCAACGGCGCGAGCACCTGTCGGATCGGTCTTGCCATGAACGTGCCCCCGCTTAACACCACCTCCAGCTAACCAGAACGTGAAGCCGTTGGAGTTATGCCCGGTTTCATCTTTGCCGTCTTCGGGCGTCAGTCCGGGTCGACCGAACTCTCCGCCCCAGACGATCAGTGTGTCGTCCAGCAGGCCGCGTTGTTTGAGATCGCCAAGCAGGGCTGCGATTGGAGCGTCGGTTACTTCACAGTTTGCTTTCAGATCACGGCGGTGATTCTTGTGCTGATCCCAGCTGCCATGACTGACCTCGATGAATCGCACGCCAGCTTCTGCAAACCGGCGAGCCAACAGACATTGCCGACCAAAGTCAGAAACTTTGCACGTTCCCGTTGATTCTTTCTGCTGACCAACCCGGTAGCTTTCGAGAGTCGCTTTCGTTTCGGTCGAGATGTCAAGCAGATCGGGCGCGACCGACTGCATGCGGAACCCCAGCTCCATCGACTCGATGACGCTTTCGAGTTTGTCATCGCCTGGTCGCAGCTTCCGATGATTCCGATTCATCATCTGCACAAAGTCCAGCTGTCGTCGCTTGCTCGACAGCGGAAGATGGTCGCTGCTCACATTGTTGATCGTGGCGAAACTCATATTTTCGCCATTCACGCCGATCGGAGTCCCGTTGTAAATCGACGGCAGAAACGCACTGGAATAAATCGAACTCTTCGACGTGTTCAGGCTGATAAAGCCCGGCAGGTTCTGGTTCTCTGTGCCGAGTCCGTAGCTGATCCACGATCCAAGACTCGGTCGCTTGCGCAATCTGTCACCCGTGTGAAGCTGCAGAAACGACTGTGCGTGGATTCCCGTGTCAGCGTGCATGCCGTTGATGACGCATAGGTCGTCCGCGAATTTCGCAGTCTCGGGCAGCAGTTCCGAAATGCCGAGTCCGCTTTCTCCATGCTGACGAAACCGAAATACCGAACCCGGATGTTTCTTCTGGCCGGTCTGCGGCTTGTAATCGAAAGTGTCGAGATGAGCCGGCCCTCCGCTCATACAAAGAAAGATCACACGCTTTGCACGAGCAGCCAGCACTGGCGTCCGCGTTTCAAGTCCGCCCCCAGACGAAGCGACGACTTGCTCGCTGCACAAGGCATTCAGAGCGAGCGCACCGAAACCACACGAAGTTGACTGAAGCATTGCTCGGCGTGAAAAATTCATCGTCAGATCCCGTTTGCAGGACGGTTTTTCAAACATGTCCGACAGCCAATTGCGGCCAGCGGCGAACTCAACCTTAGCTTAATCGACGTAGCGGAATTCGTTGGTAGTCAGCAACGCCTGGCACAAACTGCTCCACGCCTTCTTATCGGACTTCAACTCGCTCGTAGTTGATTGCAGAAGTTCAATCGCCTGGTCGAGTTCATTCTGATTCGGTTCACGATTCAATGCGCGTCGAAAAGCCAAACGAACTCGATCACTGTCGTTTGTGGAGTCTTCCATCATCGATTGAGCAAAGTGTTCCGCCTGCTCGATCACAAACAGATTGTTGAATAAGTGTAGAGCCTGTCCCGGAATCGTGCTGACATCTCGCTGCCCAGTGACTGTCGTAAAGTCCGGCACGTCGAAGGCGGCCAGCTCGGGAGGCAAAGAACTTCGCAGGTAACAAAGGTAGACACTGCGGTGGTTGCTTGACTGATGAAGATTCCCGGCGAGATTCACCAGGATATCCCGATGCCGAATGATTGATCCGTCAGCGGGTTCAAGATTCAGCCGACCACTGACCGCGAGCATGCTGTCACGAAGCGATTCCGCGTCGAGACGACGGCGGTTGTGGCGGGCCACGAGAAGATTCTCGCCGTCGGCCTTGAGCACTTTCTCTGATGCGTCACTGCTCAGCTGGTAAGTACGGCTGAGAACGATGCTTCGAATCAGATGCTTGATTGACCAGTCGTCTTCGACAAAACGGTTGGCCAGGTGGTCGAGCAATTCCGGATGTGATGGCCGCTCACCGTAGACTCCGAAGTCATCCGGCGTGCGAACGATTCCCTGGCCGAACAGGTGCAGCCAGATTCGATTGACCATAACCCTTGCGGTCAGCGGGTGGTCCGGTTGCGTCAGCCATTCGGCCAGCTGCAGACGACCGCTTTGCTTCGGGTCAATCGTCAGTGCATTGGTCGACTCTGTTTTGCACGCCGTGACAAATCCACGAGGGACGACCTCGCCGAGTTTCTTTGCGTCGCCTTTAACGTTGATTTTGCAGTCAGCAGGTTTGGCTTTGTCTCGTACCCCGATGGCCAGAGGAGTTCCCACCGGCCACTTCGGTTTGGGAATGGCTTTCGGGACTCCGGTGTTCGATTCAAGAACCAGCACGGTTTCGACAAAATCAGCCGGCGGCAAAACTTTTGGAGCCGCTTTCAGAACATGCAAATCCGTTGGTGATGCTGTCAACTTTTCGTTGGCGGCGAGGCCCCACATCGTCTCCGTGCTCGTGAAAATGCCAGCCAGGGCGTAGTAGTCGCGAGTCGGGATCGGATCAAACTTGTGATCGTGACAGCGAGCACAGGCGACGCTGATCCCCATGAGTCCCGTACCGACAACTTCGATCTGATCAGCCACGACATCCATGTCGAAATTCGTATTCATTGCTTTGGCCGGTTTCGATGCCATTGCCAGGAAGCCCGTCGCGATCAGGTAACGGTCATGTTCGGCGGGCGAATCACTCGGCAACAGATCGCCCGCGATCTGTTCGGTGAGAAAGCGGTCGTAAGGCACATCGTTGTTAAAGGCATCGATCACGTAATCGCGATACCGCCAGGCGTGTGGGAACGTGGGGTTTCGCCCAAGGCCGTCGTTGCCGTTCGACTCACCGTAACGGGCAACGTCCAGCCAGTGCCGCCCCCAGCGCTCGCCAAACTGCGGTCGCGCCAGCAGATCGTCAACGACAGTCTGCACCGCCTTCACTCGATCGCGTCCATACTCCGAAACGAATTCCTCAACATCGTCCATGGTTGGTGGCAACCCGAGCAGATCGGCGTACAGCCGCCGAATGAGCGTTCGAGGATCGGCATCATGCGTCGGCGCCAGGTTCTCCGATTCGAGTCGAGCCAGCACAAAACGGTCGAGCGGATCCAGCGACCAGTCCAGATTCTTTACGTTGGGGATTGCCGGTTGAGTCCTCGGCTGAAGCGACCACAGCGGTGGTTTATCATCTTCCTTGTCGGCAGCAGCCTTTGCTCCTTCGACCGTCTTTGCATCAGGCCTTGCGACCGGCACACGAGGATCGGGCGCACCACGCTGCACCCATTTCACAAAGTCGTTGACAACAGCTTCCGGCAGTGGTTGCTCCGGCGGCATTTCGATGCCGTCGTAACGCATCGCCTGGATGATGCGACTTTCGTCCGGTTTCCCGGCGACAACAGCCGGACCAGACTCTCCACCACTCCGAAGTCCGTCACGAGTGTCCAACAGCAGCTTGCCGCCGACTTCTTCAGCATCTGCCGAGTGACACTCGTAGCAATGCTTCACAAGTACCGGTCGGATCCTGTTCTCGAAAAACGCCCGGTCTTCCGGCGAGATCGTCGACTTGTCCGCTGCCGAAACTGCGTTCATCCAACCAAACAAAACGCCGAGAACGATCGGCAGAACTCGGACTGTTCGACAAGCGGCTGCAATTCTCACAGCGGTTTCCGTTATCAGGTGGGCATTGGCACGGACAGGCGGGAGCTTGAGTATCCACTTTTTGCCAGTCACGAATCAAGGCGGCACACCAGATCCGACGTTCTGCACTCCAGAAAGACTGTGAGTCGCTGTGTCGATCCCTCGTTAAAACTGCGAGAGAAACCGGACGTCGTTTTCGTAGAAGCGGCGGATGTCGGTGATCTGGTGGCGTCTCATGCAGAAGCGTTCGATGCCCAGCCCAAAGGCGAAGCCGCTGACTTCGTCCGGGTTATAGCCGACAGCTCGCAGGACGTTGGGGTCGATCATGCCGGCCCCGCCAATTTCGAGCCAGTCGTCCCCCCAGCCCATGTCGACTTCGACAGACGGTTCTGTAAACGGGAAGAACGAAGGACGGAATCGAATCTGCACGTCCTGGCCGAGATACGTTGTGGCAAAGAGCTGGAGCACCGTTTTCAGCTGAGCCATCGTGACATCGTCCCCAACCATCAGACCTTCCATCTGATGGAACATGCAGGAGTGCGTCGCGTCGATCGTGTCCGGACGGTAGACGCGCCCGAGCGACACAATTCGAATCGGAGGCTTCGTCGTTTCCATCATGCGAATCTGCACGGTCGACGTCTGACTTCTTAACAGACGCGGGTTGTCCGGCAGCCCACCCGTCGCATACGAAGCTGCCGACAGATAGAAGTTTTCCAGCGGATCTCGAGCCGGATGATCGTCGGGAATATTCAACGCGTTGAAATTGTGATACTCGTCTTCGATTTCCGGCCCGTCAGCCACAGTAAATCCGAAACGTCCGATGATGTCTTTGAAGTCTTCCATCGTCTGAGTCAGCGGGTGCCGCTTCCCCAGTTTGACCGGAGTTCCTGGCAGCGTGATGTCGAGCGACGACAACGCAGCCCTGGGACGTTCAACTTCTTTCTTCCGAGCTTCGAACGCGTCCGAAACTCGAGTCTTGACTTCATTAAATGCCTTGCCGACGACCGGGCGATCTTCTGCGGAAACCTGACCGACGACGGCCTGCAGCTCTTTCAACCGTCCCTTCTTCTTTCCAAGAAATTCGATACGGACGTCTTCCAGCGCGGCGGCGTCAGCTGCCGAAGCAATCGCTTCCAGAGCGGCCTGTTCGTATTCCTGAAAAGCGGTCGCGTAGTCCATCTCGTGTTTCCTCAGAGCCAAAGCGTCGATGACTGTCTACAAAACTGCCCACCGTGGACAGCGTCCAGGTGGGCAATGTTTGTCAGTGATTCCTCATGTTGCCAGACCTGCGTTCTACGCGTTGGCAATCGCTTCTTTGACTGACGCGACGATCTCTTCAAAAACTGAAGGCTCGTTGATGGCCAGTTCGCTGAGCGTCTTTCGGTTCAGCTCGATCTGAGCGGCCTTCAGCCCATGAATGAACGACGAGTAAGACAAGCCCTGCTCGCGGCACGCAGCGTTCAGACGGGTGATCCAGAGTGCCCGGAAGTCTCGCTTGCGGACGCGGCGGTCACGATAGGCGAACGCTCGTGCTCGGAGTGTTGTTTCCTTGACGGTTCGCAGCAGCTTGGCACGACCACCTCGGCGGCCCTTTGCTTCCTTGAACAGTCGTTTCTTCGCGCGGTGACGTGCTTTTCCGTATCGAACTCTCATTGTTTTATTTCCTCAGCAGATGTTTTGTTTCAAAGAGTGAAAAGGGCAGTTCGGCTTACGAGCACGGACGAAGAGCATTGATAATGTGCTTCGCCTCGGCTCCGCTGATCAGACTGCCTTTACGGAGCATTCGCTTCCGCTTGCCGCTCTTTTTGCTGAGGATGTGGCCTCGAAAAGCGCTTCGCTTGGTCGACAACCCGGAGGCCGTGATCTTGAAGCGTTTTTTGATTCCCTTGTGTGTCTTTTGCTTTGGCATCGCTCCACCATGCTTCTATTAGAGGTTTGCGTTCAAATCTGCCCGGATGAAGGCGACGGCGGAGTTTCCAGAGCCAGTCCCGAGGCAGTCAATCAGTGCTGATTCCCAGCCATCTGGCAGGAAAGCGGCGGGAGTATAGACAGCATCTCATCGTGAATTCCAGCGACCGACTCCAGCGTTTCCGATTTACTGGCAAAGGTTTGCGCCAGTTTGTCACTGATTCCCGACAGACGGGATGTCCACTCGGAATTCACCGGTGCGAATACGCTTTTTGTCCCAGTACAGTCTCGGCGATTTTCGCCACAGAGGTCACCGGGAACGTCAGAGAAGAGGCTCTTGAAGAATCCTTCGTAGTCTCTGTGCTCTCTATGGCAGATCAATTTCTTTCTGGTTTTCCAACTGCGGGCCTGTACGTTTACTCTTGCAGGTTTCCGTTGATTCGCTTCCACAAGCCGCGGGAAATCGGGAAACCTTCCTTGCGTTTCTTTCTTTCGAAACTCGTCTGGTAGTCCATGTCGTGTTCCGGAAGCCGTTCTTCCGGGGGTGGCATTGTTTCGAAATCGTCGTGGTGGTCCATGAGTGCCTGAATGACCTCGAAATAATCGGGCACATCGGTCCATGAATGCAGCATCCCGCCGGGCTTGAGCACTCGTGAACACAGACCAACAAATTCGTCAGTAAAAATCCGCCGACGACGATGTTTCTTCCGCCACCAGGGGTCGGGAAAGTAAACGTGGACGGCGTCGACGGAGTGTGGCTCGATGTGCTTGCGAAGTGAGACTGTCGCGTCTCCGCCGATGACTCGAGCATTGGGAGCCTGCCGTTTCCAGGCACGCTTGGCCGCTCGGCGACCTTCCTTGAAATCGAGTTCCAGACCCAGAAAGTTGGTGTTGGCGTTTTTGACGCTTGCATTGTGGAGAAAGAGTCCTCGCCCGCACCCAACGTCCAGCTCGACCGGGTTGTCGTTTCCCCAGAACGTCGACCAGTCAATACGCTCAGGCAGATCATAAACCGCTATAAACCAAGGCCTTAGGTCCTGCACACCTTCCGGAAGGGGCTCTTTAAATTCGATGGGTTGTTCCTGCTGAGTCACCTTCGTCGCCACTCCTCGAACTGCAAAAACGAATGTCGAATCATTCATCTGCCGGGCAATGTTGTCACCGGAAAAGTGGCGGCATCCTGGTAGTCGACTCGCTCGAATTCAAGCAGCGGACAGAACACCCGGGCGGTCGAGCAAAGCCACAGAGTACACAGTGACCACAGAGAAGGTTTCACAATTAATCTTTGCTTATGAGCCCTCTGTAAACGCTGTAGCTACAAACCTGAAAGTGGGGTCAGGAGCATCCTGTTGATATTCGCGTCTGCTGCGCGAGAAGTCTCGTCATGATTGAGAAGATTTCGAGCTTCCCCCTGGTAGGACAACTGCAAATTGCGAGCTACAATTGCGGACATGGCAGGCAACACTTTTGGACAATTGTTTCGAATTACGACCGCTGGCGAGAGTCACGGTCCGGGCAACGTCGTCATTATTGATGGAGTTCCGCCCGGGATCCCGTTGACCCAGGTCGACTTCGAGCTGGACCTCAGCCGCCGTCGCCCCGGTCAAAGCAGGATCGTGACGCAGCGGAACGAGTCCGACACTCCGGAGATTCTGTCCGGAGTTTTTGAGGGAAAGACGACGGGAACGAGTCTCGCCATCCTGATCCGAAATCAGGATCAGCGGAGTCGTGACTACGGAGACATCGCTCAGAAATACCGCCCTGGACATGCCGATTTCGGTTTCGAAGCCAAATACGGCCTGCGGGATTATCGCGGCGGTGGAAGGTCCAGCGCTCGAGAAACCAGCGTCCGAGTCGCCGCCGGAGTCGTCGCCAAAAAAATTATCGCCGATGCGTTCGGTGGACAGGTTCTGTCGTACGTCGTTCAGGTGGGGTCGATCAAAGCAGAGATCGCCAATCCGGCGGAGGTAACTCTCGACCAGATTGAAAAGCTGCCGAACGGTGAACCGAACATTGTCCGCTGTCCGGACGTTGTGGCTGCCGGGAAAATGATCGAGTTGATCGACGAAGTACGACGTGCGGGAGACTCAATCGGTGGCGCCGCTGAGATTGTCGCGACCGGTATCCCCGCTGGCCTGGGCGAGCCGGTTTTCGACAAGATCAAAGCAGACCTCGGCAAAGCACTGTTTACATTGCCAGCCGTGCTGGGAGTCGAGTACGGAATCGGCTTTGGCTGCGCAACGATGCGAGGCAGCGAGCACAACGATGTGTTTGTGCCTGCCGACGGTTCTGCGGCGGGCAGCAATGAGCCCCCAAAGGTCGAATCCAAACGCCCCGGCATCTCGACGGAATCAAACCGCCACGGCGGAATCCTCGGTGGTATCACGACGGGCCAGCCGATTGTTCTTCGAGCCGCAGTCAAGCCGACGAGCAGTCTTCCGATCGAGCAGCGAACGGTCACGTCGGCGGCTGAACCGACGACGATCCAGACCAAAGGCCGTCACGATCCGTGCCTGCTTCCTCGGTTCATACCAATGGCCGAAGCGATGGTTGCGATCGTCCTTGCCGACCACTGGCTCCGCTGGAAGGCGCAATGCCGGTAACAGTCGCTTGAATTTTCGTCTGTGCAGGATCGAGCGAAAAAATAGATCCGAAATGACCGGCGTTTATTGCTCTTACGAACGATGTGCCAAATGCGCATGAATTGGCGATGCGTCGTGAAGCGAATTCGAACGCTCGTTTACTCATTCACATCGGCATTTCCTGACAAGCCGTCCTGGAGCTGAATTTGCCTGCAATCAGTTTCTGCGAAACAACCCCCAGCGATTCGTGACTGGCATGAATGTTCGCAGCTGACGAAGAGGCTGTGCCTGCCGTCTGGGCAACTGCTTCCGACGATTTCTCCGGTCGTGAGGCAAACTTCGGCAGCTTTCCTGAAACAGGTTGAGTTTCATCAACACTCAGCACAGCATATCCGCGCCATGCTCAAAATTGATGATGACTTCCTACCAGGTTCTGACCTGACCTATCTAGCCTTTCGAGTGTCATTTCAGGAGACACTTGAGCGGATTGTCCTGTCACGTCAGGTCAATGACGGCAACGGACTTTTCGGTTACCTGACCGAGGTTCCGTTTCTGCGCGGGGTCGCTCCGCATGTGCAGCTCGACCTGCTCGCCGACTGCTGGCACCGGCATGTTTCGAAACAGGAATTCGAAGCGACGTTAATAGAAGAAAGCATCATCTACGCCATCTGCGAAACGGCGGCACGGATCTCCGAAGACGAACCAACCGTCATCACGCACGCGTTAATCACCGGCCCCAGAACGACTCGAATCAAAGTCGACGCGTTTCTGCCTGGAGAACTTCGGAACCTGCATCTGCGACTGGCTAACGAAGGCGATTTCCTGCTGATCAGCCAGTTTGAAGATATGCAGCCAGACGACTCTCGCGAACTGAAAATCCAGTTTGGCCTTGATGAATCGCGTCTGGAAGAAATGTTCGACGTGCTCGGACGCTGGACGGTCGAAGCTGGCATGTCCACAAGACTGACGGGCCTGCTGACCGAACGCGAAATCGTCCGCGCCGGCTTTGTCATCAGCGAAGTCCTGCAACCTCGAACCGCTCGGGATTGATGAGCCGAAACGACGATCGGTGTAAGTCTCGTTCGGAGACTTTGAAGTACTGACTCCGGCGGTGCAATCGATGCCGAAGACACGCTGGTCGTTAGCTCGGACTGCTGACGGTGAGATTTCGTCTCACTGCTCAAGGGCTGCGGAACAGAGTCTGACAAAGACCGAGTATCAATTGGCAAAATTGCTAACAAAAGCATTCACCAGAGCTTGACGAAACGCCGATCCGCTCAGAAGACTGAAACGTTGGAATTAACTGGAGTAGATTTCGAGCAATGGCACTCTGGCGACGCAAAATGCAACGAAAGGCGGCGATGACGACTCGAACAGTGTTTCGAGTAGTGACGTTCGTGTGCCTGTGTGCGTCGCTGTGGCGAGCTCCGTTGCCCTGGCTGCACTGCCACGAAAAGGCCGCACACACGGACTCAGCAATCGGTTCGATGCTCACACTGAACCGGCACCTTGATGAATGGCACAGCGATGATGAGGCAGGTGAGTCTCGGATGCATCTGCATTTCGCAATGCTTGACGAGATTCTGCGAGGCGGTGGATGCCCGGTGTCGGCAGATGGTGATGATGACGAGCCTCCAGTTGTCGAGCACCTCGTTCCGCCTGGTCAGTGCGTCGGCCCGGCAGATCTGCTTTTTGATATTGCTGACGTGTGGGACGTCGCTGACACCACATGCTTCAGGTTTCCGAGCATTGCTGGAAGGCGTTCAACGTCTCGACAGTTTCTTGGGGATCATGCCGAGTCGCATCGTCTGCTGACGGTGTTGTGTGTGTCCCGCTGCTAAGTCCGCGCCGGCTCCTGCTTGAGTCCGGCTGCTGCACCGTCCGTTGACGTGTGCCTCTGCGTTGTCCTGTTTCGCAGCCGGAATCCCGTTTCCCCTTCTGGAAGCCGGAGGCTGCGCTGTGGCGATCTCCCTCGCAAAACAATCATCAGATCACACGTCTCAAACTTCTGCAGAGTCTCAAACTTCTGCAGAGCCTCGCTCTTCTGCCGAGGCTCGCTCCACTGCTGAATCTCGCTCCGCTGCCGAGCCTCTCGCTGCTGCTGAACCAGGGCCACCCGTGAAGTGGCTTGCTGGTGTCGCGGTCGTCGGCCTGATCGTGGCGGGCGCGTTCGTGCTGCTGTACCTCACTGGCGATGCGGACCCGACCGGCGAGCGGGCGACGGGTTCCGACGCGGCAGCGGGTGAAACTGCTGACGGTGCTGCCGAATCAACGATCGTCACACTGTCAGCGGAGAAGCTGGCGGCAGCGGAGATTCGCAGTGAGCCGGTCGCGCGGCAGACGCTGACTCATCGACACAGCGTGCCCGGGCGAGTGGCGTACAACGACAACCTGCACATCGCAGTGACGGCTCCGACCGACGGCATTCTGACTCAGGTGCTGCTCAAGCCGGGTGATCGCGTGCAGGCCGGTCAGGTGCTCGGCTGGCTCAACAGTTCTGAGATCGGAACCGCTCGTGCCGACGTCCTGCTGCGGCAGCACGATGCCGATCGAACCGCGTCGCTCGCTGAGCGGGCACGGACTCTGGCGGCGAACGTGACGGCTCTGACAGGAGCTCTGAAGGGGTCGCCTGATTTCGACGTGTTAAAGAAACAGTTCGCTGATCGACAACTCGGCAGCTATCGCGACGAGCTGTTCGGAGCGCTGTCCAGTGTGGTTCTGGCGGAATCGCTGGAACGGAATTCTGCCGAACTGGCAGCCAGCGGAGTTCTGTCCGGTAAGGCGGTGCAGGAACGTCAGGCCGCCGTGCAAGCCGGTCGGGCTCGACTGGAAGCTGCTTGCGAGCAGGCCGGATTCGATGTCTGGAAGTCGCACGATCAAGCGGCGGCGACAGCGGCGGATGCTCAGCGTCGGCTTGAGATTGCTCGACAGCATCTGGCGTCGCTGTTGATGAGTGACGACGCGATTCATTCCACCGGCAACAAGTCCGACGCCTCGGCACTCGGTGCGAACGACGACGATCTGGAGCAACTGTCGCGAGTCGCTGTTCGGGCTCCGTTTGCCGGCACGATTGAAAGCCGCACGTTCTCGGCCAGCGAACGTGTGCATGCTGCCGATTCGCTGTTTGTTCTGGCCGACACTTCGACGCTCTGGATCACCGCCGAGATTCGTGAGAACGACTGGCCGGCGGTCGCGGTTGAAGCGGGACAGACGCTGTCGGTCAACGTGCCCGCTCTGGGCGATGCGACGCTGCAGGCTCGCGTTGATTTCATTGGTCGCGAAGTCTCGCTGGACACAAATGCGATTCCGATCGTCGCGGTGATCGACAACGCCGACGGTCGCTTGCGACCCGGGCTGTTTGTCCGTGTCTCTGTGCCGGTCGGTGTGAAGGTTGACGTGCTCGCGGTGCCGGATCGATCGGTGCTGCAGCATGACGGACGCTCGTTCGTCTTCGTCGCGGATGGCGGGAATCAGTTTCGACGCGTCGATGTGGAACCCGGAGACGACGGTGATGGTTACATCGAAATCGTGAGTGGACTCAACGTCGGCAATCAGGTGGTGACGCACGGTGCCTTCATCCTCAAGTCCGAGCTACTGCTCGAAGGCGAGGAATAAGCATGCTGATTCACCTCATCAACTTCTCGCTGCAAAACCGGTTTCTCGTTTTGACCGGCACGCTGCTGATGGCTCTCGGCGGTTTGTATGCGGCGGTGCATTTGCCCATCGACGCCGTGCCGGACATGACTAACGTGCAGGTGCAGGTCATGACGGATGCCGGTTCGCTCTCGCCGGTCGAGGTCGAGCGCTACGTCACGAATCCTGTCGAGTGGGCAATGAGCGGTCTGCCGAAGGTCGAGGAAGTTCGCAGCGTTTCGAAGTTCGGCATCAGTCTTGTGACGATCGTCTTCGAAGAAGGCACCGACATCTTCTGGGCTCGCAACATCGTCAACGAGCGGATGCAGACGGCCGCGTCCGACATCCCGCCGGGGTATGGCACGCCGGAACTCGGACCGATGACGACGGCACTCGGTGAGATTCTGCAGTTCGAAGTGCGCGGCGAAAACTTCACTCCGATGCAGTTGCGATCGATCCTCGACTGGGAGATCGCTCCGCGCCTGCGCGAAGTTCAGGGCGTGACCGAAATCAACACGATGGGCGGCTTCTTCAAGACGTACGAAGTCCGCCCGAATCCCGATCGGCTGTCGAGTTACGGCCTCTCGCTGATCGACATCTTCGAACGACTCGAAGCCAACAACGGAACGGCGGGCGGCGGTTACGTCGTGCACTTTGACGAGCAGCGATTTATTCGCGGTCAGGCATTGCTCAAGAACGAAGACGACATTCGCAAAGTCGTGCTGCGCCGCGAAGCTGACGGCACTCCGATCCTGCTGAGCGACGTCGCCGAAGTCGCGATCGCACCAATGACGCGACAAGGTTCGGTCACGCGTGATGGTCGCGGCGACGCCGTGATCGGCATGGCCATGATGTTGATCGGCGAGAACTCGCGCGAGGTCGTTGAACGTGTCAAAGAGCGACTGATCGAGATTCAACCGACGCTCCCCGACGGCGTGCAGATCGACGTTGTTTATGACCGCGCCGATTTGATTGGTCGCACGCTCGACACGGTCGTCCGGAATCTGACCGAAGGTGGAATTCTGGTCATCGTCGTGCTGCTGTTCATGCTCGGCAGCTTTCGAGCGGGGCTGATCACGGCACTGGCGATCCCGCTGTCGATGCTGTTTGCCACCAATCTGATGATGGCCACCGGGATCACGGCGAGTCTGATGAGTCTCGGAGCGATCGACTTCGGTCTGATCGTCGACAGTTCGGTGATCATGGTCGAAAACTGCATTCGACGATTGTCGCATGACAACGGCGGACGCTCGCATCTCGAAGTGATTCGCGAAGCCGTCATCGAGGTTCGGAAGCCGACGATGTTCGGCGAACTGATCATCGCGATTGTCTATGTGCCGATCCTTGCGCTGCAGGGCACGGAGGGCAAACTCTTCAAACCAATGGCGCTGACCGTGCTGTTCGCGCTGGCCGGTTCGCTGGTGCTCTCGATGACGTTGATGCCGGCTCTGGCCGCGATGGCTCTGCCGAAGAAGATGAACGAGAAAGACGTTCTGCTCATTCGCGGCATCAAGTGGTTTTATCGCCCGCTCGTGGCTCGCGCGATCAGGCATCGAGTCGCAACAGTCGCGATCGCTCTGACGGTCTTCAGCTTCAGTCTGCCGGTCGGCTGGAATCTCGGGGCCGAGTTCATGCCGCGACTGGTCGAAGGCGACCTGCTCGTCGAAGCCGTGCGACTGCCGAGTGCGGCGATCGAAAACGCGATTCCTGTCGGCACGCAGATTGAAAAGATCATCGGCGAGTTTCCGGAAGTGAAGACGGTCTTCTGCAAGACCGGTCGGCCGGAAATCGCGAACGACATCATGGGCGTCCATCAGTCGGATGTCTGGGTGATGCTGCACCCGCACGACAAGTGGCGGGACGGCATGACGCGCGACGATCTCATTGAAGAACTCGATGCCGCTCTGTCGTCGCAGGTGCCCGGAGTCGCGTTCGGGTTCACTCAACCGATCGAGATGCGAGTGGACGAACTTGTCGCCGGTGTGAAAGCCGACGTCGCCGTGCTGCTCTACGGAGACGACCTCACCGTGCTCGGTGAAAAGGCCAAAGAGATCGAGCGAGTTTTGAAGACGATTCCCGGTGCGGCGGATGTCAAAGCCGACTTTCAAGCAAACCTCGCAACGATCCGCATCGAACCGCGCCGCGACGCACTGGCCCGCTACGGAATCAACGCGGACGACGTGCTGGCAGTCGTTGAAGCACTCGGCGGTCGCGAGTCCGGGCTGATCTTCGAAGGCCGGGCGCGGTACCCGATCATGGTCCGCATCCCTGGCGAGTGGCGATCGCAGGAGTCTCTCCTCGAACAGCTTCCCGTCAGCACTCCGGGTGGCAAGCCGGTCCCGTTGAAAGAACTGGCCGACATCATCCATGAAGAAACACCGCCGGCTGTTGAGCACGAGTCAAACCGCCGTCGGACGTTCATTCAGTGCAACGTGCGGGGTGTCGATGTCGCCAGTTTTGTGACCGAGGCGCAACGCACGATCGCGGAGAAAGTCGATATCCCGCCCGGCTATGAAATCCAGTGGGGCGGCGACTTCGAGAACCTGCAATCGGCGAGTCTGCGACTGGCGCTGATCACTCCGATCGTGCTGCTGCTGATCTTTCTACTCCTGCACTCGACGTTCAAATCGCCGCGACTGGCACTGCTGATCTTCCTCGCCGTGCCGATGGCCGCGTCGGGAGGCATCTTCGCTCTCGCGTTGCGCGGCATGCCGTTCAGCATCTCGGCCGGAGTCGGATTCATCGCGCTGTTCGGCGTCGCGGTGCTCAACGGACTCGTCTGGGTGAGCGCTGCCGAGAACCGCCGCAACAAAGGCGAAGAACTCGAAGCGGCAACGTTCGAGACCGCACTTGAACGCCTGCGACCGGTCCTGATGACCGCAATGGTCGCGAGTCTCGGCTTCCTCCCGATGGCACTTTCAACCGGCGACGGAGCCGAAATGCAGCGACCACTGGCGACCGTCGTCATCGGCGGACTGGTGACATCGACGCTGCTGACGTCACTGGTTGTCCCCGCGATTTACCCGTTCTTCTCGCGCGGCCTGCCAATCACCGATTCGCTGGCCGGTGACGAATTCGCCGTCTGAGTTCACAAACCCACTACCTCGTTTTCCAGGAGTCTCGTCATGAGAAAACTGATTCGTTCGCGAAACCTGTTCGCCGCAATGATGGCGATTTCTGCACTGGTCGCACTGGAGTCAACCGCCAGTGCCTGGCCGGTCAACCGCTTTTACCGCACCGGTTCGACAAACACGGTCGCCAACGCTCTGCGGAACGATAAATGCAACAGACAAACCGCACCGGCAAGTCCCGTAATCGAGCAGACAAAACGCCAGACGGTGAACCGCTTTTACCCCTCTCGCAGTTCACAGCCCGGGGCGACGCACACGGCCCGCCCTCGTTTTTTTCTGTTTGATCTGTTCCGTTGAGTCACTCATCAGAGAACAGTCTTGAGACTGGACAGGGGGCGCCGCTGTGCGAAGGAATCTGCCCGACTCTGGACACTGCGGTGGTCCCCTGTCCTTTAAGAAAATTTACCGAAACCATTTCGGAGTCTCAGGCGATGAGTTCCTCGTCTGAGAGCAAGCCTCAGTCGAACTGGCACGCCAGACATCCACAGAGAAAACTGCAGTCACGTTTCAAGAAGCGTGCGAACTGGTGGCTGCTCCGGCCAAAATAGCGGTTACCCGCGCTGGCAGAGCCAGGCCTCCCTGAAATCGTGGAGCGTCCTCGTCAGTGCGTAAATCGTGGCACGGATGAAAGTTGCTGACTTTTTGGCAACAATCCCGTCAGCGTCAGCCGACGATGATCTGAGATTTTCCGTGTTTTATGTGAAACCAGGCTTTCGATTCTGGTAACTGCACAGCGATGGGCTTCCCACTTGCACGGCAACCGTGTCCTTGAAGCGGCAAGCTCGCTCGATCGGTTGCACTATGGAACGTGCCGCTTGCCATACTGGCAGTTCACGAGGCGTCTGACTTGCTCATTCGAGATGAGACTTCAGGCGTTCCAGGAAACGACGCTTTAAAGATCCAATACTCAAACCGGACGTCAGGAATCAGCCGAGATGATCAAGTCAGCAGTCACGGTCAGCCTTGTTGAAGAAGCTCGCGGCGGCCCGTTTGTATTCTGGAATGGTCTCGCCGATGCCTGCGAAAAGGCGTCCGCACTGGGTTTTGACGCGATTGAGATTTTTGCTCCGTCACCGGACGCCGTTGATCCGGAAGAACTGAAGTCTCTGCTGGTAAAGCACAATCTCAAAGTTGCCGCCGTCGGGACCGGAGCCGGCATGGTGAAACACGGACTGTGCCTCACCGATCCGAATCCGGAAAAACGCGACGCCGCAAAAGCCTTCATCCGATCGATGATCGACTTCGGCGGTCCCTACGGAGCACCAGCGATCATCGGCTCGATGCAGGGCAAGTGGGGCGGCGACCTGGATCTCGACGGAGCGTTAGCTTTGCTCCGAGAAGCATTGAACGAACTCGGTCCGTACGCCGCAAAGCACGGCGTCACGCTGATTTATGAACCGCTCAACCGTTACGAAACCAATCTCATCAAAACAGTCGCCGACGGGGTCGCTTTCATGAAGACGCTGTCGACGGACAACGTCAAGCTGCTCGCCGACCTCTTTCACATGAACATCGAAGAGGCAAACCTCGCCGATGCACTGCGAGCTGGCGCTGGCTACATCGGCCACGTTCACTTTGTGGATTCGAATCGTCAGGCGACCGGCCTCGGCCACATGGACTACGCACCGATCGCAGCCGCTCTGAAAGAAACAAACTACGACGGCTACGCGTCTGCCGAATCGTTCCCGATTCCCAATTCAGAGACCGCTGCCCAAATGACGATCGAAGCGTTCAACAAGTACCTCAAATAGTCGAGCGATCGGTCCATTCGATCATCACCTCTCAGCCTTGGGTGAGAGGTGACAATTCAAAATCAGTGGCCGCTGAGGTTAGAAGTTCACTCGGCAGACCGCACCGCCTTTACCTGACTACTTTCTGAAAACTGTTTCAGAAAAATGAAAGACAGAATTATGAGTGCAGACACTCCTTCAAAATGCGTTCCTCTTGGTCTCGCTCCAAGCTTCGGCTTTGGAGACCGCATCGGTCTCGCGACTCCCGGCCATGTTGAGGCCATGAAACGATCGGCAAACGGTATCGAGCCGATTTTCCCTCAGCAGTCCATTCGTGAAATGACCCGCACGCAGAGAACGGCTCAGCAGGTCATGGACGACGCAATGAACGGTGCGAGACAGGCTGGCTGGACGGGACGTATCGGAGCCGACGCTGACCACCTGAAAACTCCGGACGACGTCAACGTCACTCAGGCCGTCGGATTTACATTCTTCACGATCGACCCTTCCGACGACGTCGACCAGAAAGCTGATGATTACAACGAGTCGACTCTTCGCGAAAAGTTCGGCACTGCTAAAGATGCCGCACCGTGGTACGACAGTTACCTCGGTAAGTCAGTCGGTCTTTCGACCGGTGCAAAAATCGAACTGACCGAAGAAGCCTGCATGCGAGCCGCCGTGAAATACGGCCCGGCCATTTCACGAGCACTTTCGCTCGGCAACCACATCAAAAGCGTGAACGAGTCAGCCGGCACAGACTACGAAATTGAACTTTCGGTCGACGAAACCGATCAGCCGACAACGCTCGCCGAACATTACATCATCGCCGATCAGTGCATCGCTGGCGGAATGAAACTCGTCAGTCTGGCTCCAAGGTTCATCGGCGAGCTGGAAAAAGGCGTCGATTACAAAGGCGATGTTGGAGCACTGGAAGCGTCGCTGAACGATCACGCCGCAATTGCGGAACTGCTCGGTCCTTACAAGCTGAGTCTGCACTCCGGGTCAGACAAAGTCTCGATGTACCCGGCACTGGCTCGCGCGACGAAAGGCCGTTTCCACGTGAAGACTGCCGGCACCAGCTACCTCGAAGCTCTGCGAGTCGTCGCCCGTCACGACGAAGCATTGTTCCGTCGCATCGTTCAGTTTGGCCGAGAACGTTACCCCGTCGACAAAGCAACGTACCACGTTTCGGCGACCAACGAGGCCGTCCCATCGGGCGACGACCTCGACGCAAAGAAACTCGAACAGGTTTACCTGGAATGCTGGGCTGACGTACCGAAGGGGCTCGGCTTTACTGAACCTGGTCGACAGATTCTGCATTGCACGTTCGGTTCGACTTTGACTGATCCGGAACTCGGCCCAGCCGTTCGGTCCGTCCTGGAATCGCACCCGGAGACTTACACCGACGTTCTCGCCGACCATTTCAGCCGCCACCTGGAAGCACTGGCCGAAGGGATGTAACGATTGATCGAACCGGTTCGCCATTGATTCACCCGGATCGGGACTTCATGATCCGCTGCGAGATACTCCGCCATTCTCGCAGCGGATTTTTTCGTGGCCTCCAGAACTGGCGAGCCTACTGCCTGATCTCGTTCCTGCGCTCCGTGTGGGAACGCACTTTCTGGACGCTCCGCGTCCTTCAAATCAAAAGTCGATTGTCATTTCGTGATGCAGAGCGTCGATGCTGCCGTTCCCACGCAGCGCGCAGGAACGAGCGGAAAGAGCAATCAATTCACAGGCCTGATTCATGTTCGAAGGCGATCTGCTTGACGATGATGAGTTTCCCGGCGGCGTCTTCTCTGACGAGATTGATGGCGGGCGAGCCGGCGCCCATCTGCGACTGGGAGACCGGGGCCTCTCAGCACGGACATCTGACGGGCAAGAGTTTTTCATCGGTTATTCAGACTGCGATCTGGAACTCGGTGGCGACAGCGGTCGAATGGTTTTCTGCCGAACATCCGACCGAAGCCTGACCTTTTTCTGTGAGGATCGCCGTTTCCCGGAAGCGTTGAAACGCGCCGCTGTCGGCGAACTGTTTGAGCAGGTCGACACGATACTCGCTGCTGGCAACCGGCAACGATGGGTCAGCAGACTCGGCCTTTGGATGACTCTCGCAGTGGCCGTCGTCGCGTTGATTGGTGGCTACTTTGGTATCGTCGCTTTCGCGCGTGTCGCCATCAAATCTGTTCCGATCGTCGTTGACCAGAAGATTGGCGAGGCCGCACTGCCGGCAGTTCTTTCTGAATTCGGCAAAGAAATTAAAAGTCCGGAAGCAATAGATGCAGTTCAAGGAATCGTTGACCGCCTGGCTCCCCATGCAGCTGTTCGTGGGGTGAACTATCACGTTCTGATTGTCGATTCTAACGTCGTAAACGCGCTGGCGTTGCCCGGCGGAACGATTCTGGTTTTTCGAGGACTCATCGACGAAATGGATTCGACCGAGCAACTTTCGGCAGTACTGGCTCATGAAATGTCTCACGTGACACTCAGACATCACCTCACTCAGATTGCTCGATCTGTCGGAATCGTCGCGGCTGTCAATATCGTCATTGGAGACGTCGGCGGCATAGTCGCGATTGGCTCAGAAGTTCTGCAGAACGCGGCGCTGAATAATTATTCGCAGGTCCAGGAGACGGAAGCGGATCTCGAAGGAGCCCGCATGATGCACGAAGCAGGAATCAATCCTCAGGCCATGATTCAAATGCTCGGCAACCTGCCCGACGCTCATCTCCACGGTGCACTTTCGTGGCTTTCCACTCATCCGAACTCCGACGAGAGAATCAAGTCGGTCCAGCAATTTCTTGATGACGCAGCACCTCGCAAATACAGTCCTGTCGACTTTCGACTGGAAGAGCTTCGCGAACTGCTTGGCGAAGATCAGAGCGAGGAACCGAAAGACGTTGAAGCAACCGACGACAATGGCGACAACAACGTCACGATTGACCAGACTTCAGTCAATGTGCTGGATCCTGAAACCGACGCGGAAGACGAGGTCGAATTGCAGAATTGAACCTGGCGATTGCACATCTTTTCCGATGGCGAAAAGACAATCACCTTACAAATCAACTCGAAGTTTGAGGCTGCTCATGGAAGCCGAAGTTCGCGACAAACCAGCCTTCGCCAATATCCGTGCGGAGCTTAAAGCCGGCGATTCAATCATTGCCGAATCCGACGCCATGGCGAGCATGAGTTCGACCATCGAAATGAGCACTCGTTGGAACGGAGGCTTTCTCAGTGCGGTTGCCCGGAAGCTGTTCGGTGGCGAGTCGCTTTTCGTCAACGAGTTCACGACATCCAGTTCCGGCGAGCTGGTACTGACGCAGCCGTTTCCCGGCGACATCGAGTGCATCGAACTGAAAGGAACGACGATGTTTCTTCAGCCGGGTGCATTCCTTGCCTGCGAACCCGGAGTGAAACTCGGACTCGGCTGGGCTGGCATCGCCAGCTTCGTCGGTCGCGAAGGGCTGTTTCGACTGAAAGTCAGCGGCCACGGGCGAATCTGGTTCGGCGCCTATGGTGGAATCTTTGCCCGCGAAATTGACAGCGAGTTCGTCGTCGACACCGGACATCTCGTCGCCTACGAACCGACGATCAGCCTGCGGATGGGGATGGCCGGCGGCATCTTCTCAAGTTTCTTCGGCGGCGAAGGACTGGTAACTCGTGTCAAAGGCCCCGGACGAATCTACATGCAGTCTCGAGCGATGAGCGGCCTGGCTGCCTGGACGAATTCGCATTTGTGGTAATGCCCGAGAGGTTGTTCGCCGCGTCTGACGTCGCGAACCGTCGTTTCTCATGCACTTCTTTAAAATCACACAGAAAAATTGCTTCCGGATCAAAGATCAGAGGAACGCTCCATGCAGTATGAGATAAAGGCACGACCAGCAGCTTCCGTGGTCGACATCAGAATGGCGGCTGGCGAATCAATTACCGCAGAAGTGGGCGCCATGATCGCGATGACCAGCGGCATGACCGTCGAAACGACCGCCCGCTCAAAGGGAGGCCAGGGTGGTCTGATGAAAGGCCTCAAGAGGATGTTCGCTGGCGAGAACTTCTTCTTGAATCACTTCAGCTCACACAGTGAAGGCCAAAGCCTGATCCTCGGTCCGCAACTGATGGGCGACATTATTCACTACCCTCTGAATGGAACGCTGATTGTTCAGGGATCAAGCTGGCTGGCATCGGCGTCGACTATCGAAATCGACGCCAGCTGGCAGGGACTGGGAAAGGCACTCTTCAGTGGCGAGCGAATGTTCTGGGTCAAGTGCTCAGGACACGGCGACCTGTTTCTCAGCAGTTTTGGAGCGATCTACGAGGTCGAAGTGGATGGAGAGTTCACCGTCGACACCGGCCACATCGTAGCATTCGAAGAAACCCTGCAATTCAAGATCGGCAAAGCCGGCAAAAGTCTGATCGGAAGCTTCCTCGGCGGAGAAGGACTTGTCTGCAAGTTCAGCGGCCACGGAAAACTCTTCTGCCAGAGTCATAACCCGCCGTCGTTTGGGGCAGCACTCGGACCAATGCTGAAGACACGGTAAACACAAGGCCACAATCAGGCTTCACCAGCTAACGACACTGCAGTCGCACTTACACTTCCGGGAATCATCTCATGAATAGCGACGTTCAATTTGAAATCAGTCAGCGCCCTGACTTCGGCCTGATCTCTGTTCAGCTTGAACAGGGCCAGAAAATCTACGCCGAGCCATCCGCGATGGCTGCCATGGATCCGACCATCACTCTGAAGGCAGGTCTGAAAGGCGGCCTTCGAAAAACACTCGGACGAGCCCTCGGCGGCGAGAGCATGGTCATCAACACGTTCACCGCCGACCGAGGCCCCGGCGAAGTCATCTTTGCTCCCGGAGCGCCCGGCGATGCCATGCACTACCATCTCGACATGAACACGCTGCTGGTTCAACGCGGAGCCTTCGTCGCCCACACCGACGGCGTCGAGCTGACCGGAAAATGGCAGGGAGCCAAGGGGTTCTTCAGTGGAAAAGGCCTGGTTCTCCTCCAGGCATCCGGAACCGGCGACCTCTTCTTCAACTCGTATGGCGCCATTCTGGAAATGGACGTCCGAGGGGAATACATCGTCGACACCGGTTACGTCGTCGCTTTTGAAAACACGCTGAACTACCAGGTGGACGTCCTCCCCGGCCTGAAAACCGGTGGAAAATTGAAAAGCTTCTTCTTCGGTGGAGAAGGCCTGGTCGCCAGATTCAGCGGCCAGGGAAAGATCTGGGTGCAGACTCGGGCGGTAAACTCATTCCTGACCTGGGTCTACCCTTACCGTCCGGCTCCTAAGAACAACAGCTAGGGCACTGGCAAAGGTCGCCTCGGCGCGGTCGTCACGGTTTCCTATTGGTGCGAGGATCGACTTCGGCAGCTACACTTCCGATCTCTCGAAGCGTCGTGCTTCATCTGTCTGAAAAGCGCTGATGGATAGACCAATGACGAACCCTCTGAAGATTGCTGTTTACGGTGCCGCTGGACGAATGGGGCAACGGATTACCGCGCTGACCCATGCCGATCTGGACTTGACAGTCTTTGCTGCGGTCGACGCTTTTGCTGTCGGAAAAGACGCCGGAGAGGTCGCAGGAATCGGCAATATCGGCGTACCAATCGTGGCGGAAATGCCCGACGGGAATCCCGATGCTGTTATCGATTTCTCAGCTCCTGAGGCGCTGGCACCACTGGCTCAACTTTGTGCTGAGCGAAAAATTCCGCTGATTGCAGCAACGACTGGCCTTGAAGAAGAACAGCGACAACAGGTGCTGAAAGCTGCGGAATCAACCGCGTTGCTCTGGGCGCCAAACATGAGCGTTGCAGTCAACCTGACCATGAAGCTGGTGCGCGAGGCAGCTCGTGCGGTGAAAGATCTGGCAGATGGAGTCGACGTCGAAGTCATCGAGCGGCATCACCGGTTTAAGGAAGATGCCCCCAGCGGAACGGCACTTCGCTTCGGTGAGATCGTCGCCTCCGAAATGGGTCAGACCGAGCACGTCCACGGCCGCTCCGGTCGACCTGGTCAAAGACCTCGTAACGAGATCGGCTATCACGCCCTTCGAACAGGCGACAACGTCGGCGAGCACACCATCGTCTTCGGAATGATGGGAGAAACGATCGACATCACTGTTCGAGGCCACTCACGAGACAGCTACGCCTACGGAGCGCTCGCTGCGGCAAAGTTCCTCGTCGGGAAGCCGGCCGGGAGCTATACGATGAACGACGTTCTGGGCTTCTGAGACAACGCGGCAGCAAAACAAATCAGGAGCGAACAATGGCTCAGAAATACAACGAGCTGACATCGGAAGAGGAACGCATCATTCTGCGGAAGGGCACCGAGATTCCGGGGACGGGCGAGTTACTCAACAATGAAGACGATGGCCTTTACATCTGCCGCCGCTGCAACGCCCCGCTGTATCGATCGTCGGACAAATTTCATTCGGGCTGTGGCTGGCCGAGTTTCGATGACGAATTACCCGAAGCCATTCGGCACGAACGCGATGCTGACGGATACCGGGTCGAAATCCTGTGCAGAAACTGCGACGGTCATCTCGGCCACGTCTTCGAAGGCGAGCGACTGACTGAAAAGAATGTTCGGCACTGCGTGAATTCAGTATCGATGTCATTTGTTCCGGCTGGTACCGATCCGCCCGCAAAGATCGCACGCCCGACCAAATGACCGAGGAACCACGGATTGTTGCTCAGCCAGCGACTGGTCGACCGCTCGATAACCTACCGAGCTTTGCGCGTCGGAGCAAATCACAATCCTGAGCTTATCGACGCGTCGCCTCTGCCGGTTCGAAGCCGACTGATTCCATAAATAGTTTCTGGATCTCACTCGGTGGCTCCGGTCGCTTTCATTTTGTGAAGAGAACCGGAACTATGGTCGAGCCAAATCAACAAAGCGAATGCCTTTCGGCAGCGTGCTGGGCGAAGGTCATTCAGAAATGACGAACCAAGGATTTCACGGATAAACACGGATGGCTTCATCAAGCATCCATTCCATCTGCGTGAATCCGTACCCATCCGCAGTTTATCTCTCCTGGTTGCTGAGCATTGGCCGTGTTCGGTAGTTCGCGTCTTTCGCTGTTGGTCGTTTATCAGCTTGTTAATCAAGCCGCTACTTTCTCCTGTCAGGCCCAGATTACTCATGTCCGACACCTTCCACTGGCTCGATCACCTTGTCGTTCTGGGATATCTCGCCGTTTCGATCGGGCTGGGAATTTATCTGCGTGGTCAGTCGACTCGTGAAGAATTCTTTCAGGCCAGTGGCTCGATGGGGCGCATGACGGTCGGCCTGAGCGTTATGGCGACGCTGTTTTCGGCCAACAGTTTCATGATGTACCCCTCGACGTCGTACGCGGTCAGCCTGACGGCGGGAGCGGCAGTCATCGCCTTCTGGGCGATGGCTCCGGTCGTGATCTGGGTGTTTATCCCGGTCTATTCCCGACTGAAATGCAAAACGGCGTACGAGTACCTGGAGCAACGGTTTCACGTTTCTGTACGTTGCCTGGCGAGCGGTTTATTCATTCTGCTGAGAATCGGCTGGATGGCCTCAGCGACGTACGCAGCCTCGGTGGCAATTTCAGGAATCTCCGGCGTCGGGCAGGTCACCGTCATCATCAGTCTGGGAACAGTCGCGGTCTTCTACACGATGCTCGGCGGTTTGCGAGCGGTGATGTGGACCGACGTGTTGCAGTTTTTTGTCTTCGCTGGAACGATCGTCTTCGCGATGGGTCTGCTGATCTCACAGGCCGACGGCGGCTTCTCGGGGATCGTCGAAACCTACACCAAAGGTCGCGACAACCTGATCGTCAACTTTGCGATCGACCCCAAACTCCGCTTCGCAACATTCGCCATGCTGATCGGAAGTTTCCTGGAAGGACTCTCGGCGTTCGGAGCCGACCAGGTCGCCGTGCAGCGTTACATCGCCGCGAAAGATGAGAAGACGTCACAGTCCGGTTTCCTGATCAATATGCTCGGCCTGTCGTTCATCGTTCCAAGTCTGCTGTGCATCGGAGCGGGGCTATTTGCATACTTCCATCATCACCCTGAGAACCTGGAAGAGGCATTCGTCCAAGGCATGGTCAGGACGTCAATCGAAAAGAGCAGCGAACAGGATCCCAATTTTGTAATTTCGGATCAGGAGCGTTCTGAACTCGACAGATTCTACCGGGACGGCATGCGTGCGACGGTTAAGAATTCTCCCGACGAGGCGGCGACAATCGTCCATGAACTGATTGTTGAAACCGGAATGCAGGATCAGGCCCTGCCGACTTTCGTCCGGCTGAAATTTCCGCCCGGCGTAGTCGGCCTGCTCGTCGCCGCGTTGATGGCGGCGACGATGTCGAGCATCGACTCGGGAATTCACTCGGTCACGACGGCGATCGTTGTCGATTTCCGAGACCGGCTGTTTCCCGGACTCAGACCTGCCACCGACGCCGGAGAAATGCGAATTGCTCGGATCATCCTGGTCATCATCGGAGCGCTGGCCGTTGGGCTGGCGTGTTTTGTGGGAGACCTGGGAGACGTCTTCGATGTCGCCAAAAAAACGACAGCAGCTTTCGGTGGCGGTGTTCATCGTCGGGCTGTTTATGCCGCGAGCTACCTGGTTCGGAGTCCTGCTGGGCACCTTCGCCGGAGCAGCCATCACCGTCTGGCAGATGGACGCGCACCCGGACTGGTTTTCGCTCTGGTTCTGGCCAATCGGATTCTTCTCGGCAATCGGGCTTTCGATGCTTCTGAGTCTGATTCCCGTGGGGAGAACGACCGGTCCCGCCGGGCAGCCGCTGACCTGGTCATCCGTCATGCAAAACTCGAAATCCGAAGCCTGACTGCTGGGTGTTTTGTCGAATCAGGAGCCGGTAAACTGAGCCGCCCTTCCGTGAGCCTGGCTCCGCCTGACCTACGGAATCCTTACGCAAAACAATCCATTCATTAGCTCGTCTATTGAAACCACAAAATACGCCAAACACACGAAAGACGGAGTAGGCTGAGTCGTGCCCCAGCGTGAATGCTGAATGCAGCTGCAGGGTCTCGCCCCAACCTACGATCAAACCAATCTGGCAGTTTCATTTTCGTGCATCTGGTGTCTTTCGTGGTTGAACACTGACCGATTGAGACTTCGTCAGGCAGAGCCTGACCTACTTGATTAAAACTGAGAATCCTATGGCAACTGCAGAAATCGCTTCGAATCTGAATACCTGGTCTGACCTCGCTGACCGAGTCCTCGCTGGCCACGCGCTGACGAAAGAGGAAGGGCTGGCGATTCTTAGTTCGGACGATACCGAACTGCTGTCGCTGCTCGACGCGGCCTGGCGAGTCCGGCGTCACTACTTCGGCAACGACGTCCATCTTTACTTCCTGAAGAATGCCAAAAGCGGTCTTTGTCCGGAAGACTGTGGCTACTGCTCGCAGAACGTAAAATCGACGGCGCCGATCGAGAAGTACAAACTGCTGGATGAAGAAGAAATTCTGGCCGGAGCGAAACAGGCCTACGATTCTCAGGCACGCACCTACTGCATCGTGACCAGTGGTCGAGGCCCGTCGGACAAGGATGTTGAACACGTCTCCGGCGTCGTGAAGAAGATCAAAGACGAGTACGGTCTGCACATCTGCTGCTGCCTGGGAATCCTCAGTCCTGACCAGGCAACGACTCTGAAAGACGCCGGCGTCGACCGCATCAACCACAACCTGAATACCAGCCGGAAGTACTACGAAGAGATCTGCTCAACACACACATTTGACGATCGCCTCGACACGCTGAAGGTCGCCCGCAACGCCGGCATGGAACTATGTGCCGGAGTCATCGCCGGCATGGGCGAAGAGCATGCCGACCTGGTCGACGTCGCGATCGAACTGCGAGGCATCAAAGTCGAATCGATTCCCGTCAACTTCCTGAACTCGATCGACGGAACTCAGCTGGAAGGCAAGTGGGACCTCGATCCTCGTTTCTGCCTGAAGACACTCTGCCTGTTCCGCTTCGCGAATCCAGACGTCGAAATCCGCATCGCTGGCGGCCGCGAAGTCAACATCCGATCGATGCAGGCCATGAGCCTCTACCCGGCCAACTCGCTCTTCGTCAGTGACTACCTGACGACGAAAGGCCAGGCCGCGATGGAAGATTTTCGAATGATCGAAGACCTCGGCTTCAAAATCATCACCGGCGACGCCCGCACCGCCGAACTCCTCGCCGACCGCGAGAAAGCAGCAGAAGCCGCCGCCCAGGCCGGCTCATCCTGCAGCCCCTGCGGAGGAAGCAGCGAAGGCTTCAGCTGTTGAGATAGTCAAGTGCCAGTGGGTAGCCCAGACGATTCCTTACATCGTCTGGGTGCCGAAGGCACAAGAAGATTCAGGTTTCATGAACGCAAGCGCCCTTGTCTGAATCATACCTCTTGTGGCGCAGCCACTCAGACAACTCATGCCGAGTTGTCTGAGCCACCCTGCAAAGGCTTCAGCTGCTGATAAGCTCTCCGAAGTAACGTCCCGAAGTCATCGTCCGGCGGCGCTACGTTTCGGTCTTACCAACAGACTGCCGCCACTTGCGACATGCTTCAACACAACGCGGGCAGGACAGTTGCCAGTAACCATACCCAAACGGAAATAGATCGTGCGCCGCGTTGAGAATTGAATGCGGATCCGCTTCGTGTGGTAATGCCGTTCTACCCGCAACCAGGTTGCATGAATGAACGTCACACCAGAGAAGTGCGGCCCGAATGGTTTCAATTTCTGAAGTGGCATTAGGATAGCTCGCGAGGAAGCGAGACCAGACCCCTCTTGCCAATAACGAAGCCGTGAACGACCCGGTAAGTGTTCGAATTGCGACTCTTGCGGAGCTGAATGATGAACTTCCGAAACTGTTCCAAGCCAGCAAACTCGCGAAATGCATTTCGGAGTTGGGAAGACTTCATATCGTCATTGCCTTGATCGCCGGGTGCCACGGGCTGCTTGCAACCCGTGTCGCGTAGTGACAAGAGTCGTTGCCGTTTGAAAACCAAGACCTCTTGCGACTGCGCCGCCCCGGTTGCGAGCAACCGGGGCCACCCAAAATCAGGTCGGAGATCTGTCTCCAGTCTCGCGACTTGCTTAACTAAGCGGGTTGAAGACCAGGCCTGAGAGCAGTTTTGGGTAGAAGAATGTGCTCTTGGGTGGCATTCGCTCCAGCTCTTCGGAGATGGCCTGGACGTGCTCGATCTGGGCGGGCATCACCAGGATCGCCAGCTGGCAGGTTTTCTCATTCATGCCGGTGTGGACTTCGTCCATCAGGTGGACGAACTTGAATTTCGGATCGGCTTCCGGGTGCTTGCCTTTCAGCAGGTGGTCGACAATCTGCCGGTGCAGGATGCTGACACCGAGGCCTCGCCATACGTCGCTTTGCTCGGGAGCCAGTTCTTTCATCGGGCTGGTGTCGGTCGCTCGGAGCAGCAGCCATTTGCCGTCGGATGGCGTGCCGATACCAAAGACTTCCTGGCCGCCGTCCATCTCCATCGCTTCCCAGGCCGCTTCAGCACTTTCGACTTCTTCAATGCTGAAGTGATCGCCGAGTGCCGCTTTGATGTCGTTGCTGCTGAGTTCCGGGAAGCCAGAAACCAGACGGTGAGTCGGCAGAATCGCCAGACCAGGATCTTCCATCCCGCAGAACATCATCAGCGTGTAGTTCGCGGCGGATGTTTCATCCAGCTTGCCGGCTTCGGCCAGTTCGTTTTTGTAATTGCAGGATGTTTCGTAACGATGATGACCGTCGGCGATGAAGATTGGCTTGTCGGCGAGAATTGACTGTACCTTCGAAATCGCCGCCTGGTCACTGATCGGCCACAGGCGATGCACCACTCCCAGGTGGTCAGTGGCGACAAGCGGGGTCACCGACAGAGCGGCGTCTTCCAGAATGTTCTGCGCCTCGTTTTCCCGATCGGGATAGAGGCCGAAGATGGCTGACAGATTCGCCTGGCAGGCATACATGAGCGCCAGACGATCCTTCTTCGGGCCGGGCATGGTTTGCTCATGCGGAAAGACGTTGCCCTTGCCGAACTCTTCCAGCTTCAGCCGACCGAGAAACCCCTTACGGACGTACTTCGTCCCTTCCCACTCGAATTCCTGATGGTAGACGTACAGCGAGTCTTCGTGCTCGCGGATCAACACCCCATCCTGCTGCCACTGCTTCATGAACTTCGCGGCGCGAGCGTATCGGTCTTCAACGCCCGTATCTCCCGGCTCTTCCCGGTTCAGGTCAACCCGCACGCAATTGCATGGATGAGCTTCGTAAAGTTCATTCTGAAATGCCGAGTCAATCACGTCGTACGGCGGGGCAACCACGTCTGAGAGATCGCCGACCTGACCAACATCGTATCGCAACGCCTGAAATGCCTGTACTTCCGCCATGAGACTTGAGCCTTTTCAATTATCCAGAATGTGATTTGAATTCGATTATTGAATTGAACGGAACGCAGAGTTCGCGGAATACTCGTAGAGAAGAAGGCGACCTCTTTTGTACCTCCGCGTTTTTCAAACTCTGCGACCTCTGCGTTCAAAATTCGCACGAGTTAGTTAGTCTGCCTGCCGCGCGGCCTGGATGAAGTCTCGGACCAGAGTCAGATCTTTGACTCCGCGTTCAGACTCGACACCGCTGGCAACGTCGACACCGAAGGGGTTCGTCACCCGAACGGCGTCCGCCAGATTGCCGGGATGCAGGCCGCCAGCAAGGATCAATCGCGGCCAGCGGTCGGCATCATACTGATCCGCCAGCAAATCCCAAGGGGCTGTGTGCCCCGTCCCGCCATACTCGCCATCAACGCGGGAATCGATCAGGCAGCCTGCCAGGCAAACGTGCAGTTTCCGGCATTCGGCGAGGTACTCCGCGACATCAGCCAGCCCTCGATTATCCACCCGGAACGCCCGCAGAATCCTGACGTCGTCGGAACATCCCTTCAGCTCGGCGAGGAATTCGGGAGGTTCGTCGCCGTGCAACTGGATCATCGTCAGGCCGCACTGCTGAGCCGTATCGAGCACGTCGTTCAGCCCGTGATTCACGAAAAGCCCAACAGACTCGACCGACGCAGGCAGCGAGCTGGAAATTTCAGCAGCGACCGATCGATCAACACAGCGAGGTGACTTCGCAAAAAAGTTCAGCCCGACCGCGTCCGGCTTCAACGAGACGATCTGCTCCGCCGTGGCGACGTCGCGAATTCCGCAGATTTTCACCCACATGCTGAAACACCGGTTTCGAACGAGTTTGGAACACTGACTCTGAGAGAAGCAACCCACGCACGGCTTGAGTCTTCTGAACGTAAAGCTAGCCGTCGATTGAGTCTTTCGATTGAAAATGGCAGGTGCTTTGATTGCCTGCAGTCATCCCCTTTACGGAAGTTATAAGCGAGGTTTGGGCGGTGAGGTAGACTGGCTGGTTGATGGTTGCTGGTTTTGTTCGCAGCGATGCTGGATGCGGCGTCTCCTGACGTTGATTTGGCAAACCGATGGTACTGGAACAATTTCAGCAGGGTGCATGGCGAGTGTTTCGAGAAGGGCTCCCGTTACCCTGGCTGTACGATAGACTATGCTCATTGCCACATTGTCGATCGTGATTCGTTTCTTGAATTCGTTTCGTTAATCAACTGTGGTAAAACGTTCCCGCAGCAGGAGAGCCGAAGCTATGGCCGCAGGAAAACAATCAACGGCGAATGCGGAAGTCTGGATCGCCCGGTGCTGGAAGCGGTTGCGGTTCGGGCAGTTTCTGACATCCGCAGCAGACTGGCTGGCGGCTTATCTGTTTGTCCTGGGCAGCGTTGTACTGATGACGAAGCTCGCAATGCCGCAGTTCTGGCCGAACGTTTTGTGGCTGGTTACGGGAGCTGTTCCAGTCGCGTTTGCGGCGTGGTGGATCTCGGGTCGTGAATTGTTCTCTCGGACGGAATCGGTCGCACTGCTGGATAACCGTCTCGAGGCCGGCGGGTTGCTGATGACACTGTGCGAAGCGCCCGATGAACTGTGGGAAGAACGACTGCCTCAACTGGAGACTCTGTGGAAGACCAGCCTGCCGCAGTATCGACCGGTGAGGTTTGCGCGGCAGATGGCCGGGCCGTTTGTGTTTGTGCTGGCCGCATGCCTGGTGCCTCTTCGCGAAGCGGAAGCCGCGCCGACGCTCAGGAACACCGCGGGCGAGCAGGCGACGTCGCAGCTTCAGGAACTGCTGACGGAACTCGAAAAGTCCGACGTTCTCGAAGAGGAAGAAAAGCGGGAGCTGGAAGACGAGATCGCCAAACTGGTCGAAGAAACAAAGGACACACCTCTGACTCACGAAAAATGGGAAACCGTCGACGCTCTGCAGGAACGCATGAGGATGCGGGTCGAAACGACGGCCGCCGAACTGGTGACCGCTCAGCAGTCTCTGGCCGCGTTGAAGAATGCCGCCGACGGAGATTTCGAAAAACTGTCAGTCGAGTCGATGGAAATGCTCAGCAAAGACGTGCTGGAGACGTTGCAGAAAATGGCCGACAAAGGAGCGTTCGACAACATGCCGAAGGATCTCAAAGACCAGTTGCAGCGGCTCATGAAGAACTCCGCGGGCAATGGCCAGTTTCAGCTGCCAAAGGATCCGGCTGAGTTGTCTGAACTGATGGACGAGCTGGGCGAATTCCTGGACGGCGAATCAAAGAAACTGTCTGAACTTCGTTCCAAATGTAAAGGCGGCAAGTGTAAGGGATGCCCTGGCTGCGAAGCCGGTTGTGAATGCAGCGGCCCGGCAGACGTTGCCTGCACCTGCCCCAATTGCCCGAACGCCGGTGGTCAATGTGCGGGCGGAAACCCCGGCAGCGGCGGAATCAGCCGAGGGCGCGGAGACGCCGACCTGACCTGGGGCGACGAATCCTCGCTCGAAAACACAAAGTTCAAGGAATCCGTCCTGCCACCAGGCATGCTCGACAAGCCTCGCGACGAAGTTGTCGGCATCACGATCGCCACTCCGGAAACCGACGTCGCCGGCACTGCTCCCCGGTCCGCCGCTCGAGCAGCCACCGCCGCATCCGGCGACGAGACCTGGAAAGGCACCATCCGCCCTCGGCACCGCTCCGTCGTCAAACGCTATTTCGATAAGCAGGGTTCTGAGGAATAATTGCTAGCGTGTCGAGTAGACACCACCCAGCAGAATACAGGTGGGTAATGCCAGTCCTGCAGCCGGCTTGATTCAGCAATTGATCTTTTTGCGGTACGCTTCTCGCATCATTCGTCTTTCTGTTTGAAAGATTTGAACGCAGAGTGCGCAGAGGTCTCGCGGAGAAGAGGCGAGCCTCCGTACCACTGCGAAACTCCAGCGCACTCTGCGTTCCGTAATTAGACGAGTTCAAAGAATATTATGACAGCTACCGCCGAAGCGACACATTTTCAGATCAACGGCGTCAACGTCGACGATACGTTCGCCGAAGCCTTTCCCGTCACGGGAACCCGGCTGATCATTACCGCCGAAAGCTATCGCTGGGCCCAGACGGCTGCTGACGAGTTCTGCGGCTTCGCCACCAGCGTAATTGCCTGCAAAGTTGAAGCGGCCACCGAGCGACAACTTTCGGCTGACGAAACTCCCGATGGTCGTCCTGGTGTCGCCGTTCTGGTCTTTGCGTTTAGCCGCGACGAACTGGCGAAAGCTGTCGCCGATCGAGTCGGCCAGTGCGTGCTGACCTGCCCGACAACCGCCTGCTACGATGGCTTGCCGGGTGGCGACAAGGAACGTCAGATTCCGGTCGGTGCGGCTTTGCGGTTCTTCGGCGATGGAAACCAGATTGCGAAGAAACTCGGCGACCGACGCTTCTGGAGAATTCCGGTAATGGACGGCGAATTCGTCTGCGAAAACAAAATCGGAACACTGACCGGCATCGGTGGCGGAAACCTGCTGATCTGCGGAGTCGACCAGGCGGCGGCACTCAATGCGGCAGACGCCGCCGTCACCGCGATGCGAAAAGTCGCCGACACAATCCTTCCGTTCCCTGGCGGAATTGTCCGCAGCGGAAGCAAGGTTGGATCGATCTACAGGAAACTTCCAGCCAGTACGAACGACGCCTACTGCCCGACTCTGCGGGCACGAACAAAATCAGCTCTGCCGGAAGGTTCGGAGGCCGTTTACGAAATTGTCATCGACGGACTGAGTTACGAAGCGATTCAGCACTCGATGAAGGATGGACTGCATGCGGCGGCGGCCTGCGAAAGAGTGACGCTGATCACCGCCGGCAACTATGGCGGCAAACTCGGCAAGCACCATTTTCATTTGAAAGACCTGATCGACGGCTAAGTTGGGCAGAATTCTGAACGCTGATCGTTCGAAGCGAGCCAGAACAGGCACCGACTATCGCCGCAAATCCACCAGCTCTTACATGACACCGCGTTAACGAAAAGGACTTACGTCCAACTCTACGTAAGCCCTATTGCTCAGTGTCCAGCAAAGAACCTGGCTCCCCGGCAGAAAAATCACCCAGCCAGACCCCGAACCTGGTGCAGCGTCAGTTGGGTGTGGGGTACAGCGGGCGTCGCCGGTCTTCATTTCCCGGTCGGCATCGAACTGTCGGCCTCCAGCAGTCCGCGTACCACCCATCTTGACGAACTTTCACTTCCAGTGCCCAGTCAGAATCGCGGCCATGCTCCCGAGCCGTTGCCTGACACCAGGAAAGGATGAGCTATGAACGTGCAGACAAAGAACGTACCAGCCCGTTCGCATTCAAAATCCACTCGCTTCGGATGCGTTCTGACTGCCGCGATTAGCTGATGCGTCTCTTTCACCAGTTACACCGTCTGCCGCCTATGCAGGTCACGACCCGAGCACACCATAAGGCCGGGCATACACGTCCAGCAGATCTTCCGTGCAGGCCGCGAATTCGGCATCAATATCCTAAGACCCCAGTAGGTGATTCTCCGTTTTAGAATCCCACCTATTGACTCTCCGGAGAATTGCCTCTTAGCCGACCGTTTCCGCGATCTCCAGCACGCGACTTTGCAAGCCGACTATCGCGGCGCCCAACGATCGCTCACTTTCAGAGGCTTCCCCAGACACAGCGAGACCGCCTGGTCTTATTCATCGCCGACCGTCTTCGGTTCAGCTACCGATACTCCAGACTCGGCTTGACCCTCTGACTCATAGGTCGACACATTCTCATGCCGCTACTGAGCCCGCAAGATTCATTGCTCACTCACACTTCGAAAAGACATCATCCTTGCCTAAATGAAATCTATTCAGAATCGGGCGAGCCAACCTTAACCTCATCTGCCGGAGCATCATCCTGGACCGAAAGACTAGAATTGCTCTTTGTCGCACGAGCTCTATCATTCTCCCCGACGAATTCTATCAATGCACGCTGACCCGCATCGCCCAAACGAGGCTTGGCCAGTTTGAGAATCCTTGTGTAGCCGCCATTCCTGTCCGCGAATCGTTCAGCAAGTACAGAAAACAGAATGGAGACGGCATCGTGATCACGGAGAACGGCGTAGGCGCGCCGCCGCATGGCAACTGCGGGAGCCATCGCCTGGCTCCATTCGGTCCACTTGGCCGACTGACGCCACTCTTTCCACTCGTCCGAACCTCGTTCCGCGTTGGTGGCAAAATTACGAGCATTCTCCTCGATCACCGCCGCTTTACGCGCTAAGGTTACGAGCCGCTCAATCTGCGGACGCAGCTCCTTTGCCTTCTGCGTAGTTGTAATAATCCGGCCAGGAACTTTAGGTGACCCTTCGCCATCCACGTCCTGATCCAAAGTCTTTATTAAGCTCGCAGCCATGTTACGGAACATCGCTTTACGATGCGAACCGTTCCTACCCAGCTTCCGACCCTTCATACGGTGCCGCATGACTTAACCTTCAAACATCAGAGCAGAACTATGTAAATGATAATTCGAACGCACTTAGACTAGCCGCGATTCTGCTGTGGAACCTTCATCCCCAGCCTGAGCCCGATTAGGCCAAGTTGTTCCCGCACTTCGACCAACGTAGTTTCACCAAAATTTCGAACCTGTAAGAGCTGATCCTCTGATCGCGAAACCAAGTCACGAACTGTATTGATTCCCTCTGACTCCAAGCAGTTGGTTGCACGAACCGAAAGGTTCAACTCCGCCAGACTCTGGCCAAGCTTCTCTTCCAGCTCCAGATCAATCGGTGCGTACCCCGTCGCTTCCATCATGCCCTTCAACCCGCCTTCTGGCGCTACTTCGGGCCCAGGTTCCCGGTAGGAGATGAAGGCATTCAGATGCTTTCTCATGATCTTGGCAGACTCCACAAGCGACATCTCAGGTGACACTGTGCCGTTAGTCCAGATCTCCAGAATTAGACGATCGTAATTCGTCCTCTGGCCCACACGTGTCTCCTCAACACGGTGACGAACTCTCACCACTGGCGAAAAACTTGCATCCAACGGGATTACACCTGGCTCGACGCCGTCGTTGTACCGTTCGATTGCCGGCACATAGCCACGCCCGGTCTCGACTGACAGTTCAACACTGAATGGCACATCGTCCGTCATCGTAGCAATGACCAGATCACGATTTACAATCTCAATCTGATCGTCACAAACAATGTCACCTGCTGTGACGACGCCACGCTCATGCTTGTCAATACGAACAGTCTTCGGCCCCGCACCGTGATGTTTCAAGACAACTGACTTCAAATTCAGGCAAATCTCTGTCGCATCCTCAACAATACCAGGGATCGCCGTAAACTCATGCTTGACACCCAGCACGCGAGCTTGAGTGATTGCAGCACCCTCAAGGCTTGACAGAAGGATTCGCCGAAGACTGTTACCGATCGTGTGACCGAAACCTCGTTCAAAAGGCTCTACCACAAACCTGCCATAGGTCGAAGTCAGACTATCCTGCTCGGGCACGACTCGGCTTGGAAGCTCAAATCCTCTCCAACGAATTCTCATTACCGCTCCCTCTCAACTTAACCGCAAAACCCGAAACAGAAACATCACGTATAACGAATCAAACTCGCCGTTTCTTTGGTGGACGACAGCCGTTATGAGGCAGAGGCGTCACGTCCTCGATCACCTTAACGCTGATTCCCGCCGACTGAAGCCCAGTGATCGCACTTTCACGACCAGCGCCTGGCCCCTTTACGCGAACTTCAATCTCTTTCACGCCGTGTTTCGCAGCACGCTCGGCGCAAATCTCTGCGGCGCGCTGAGCCGCGAACGGAGTGCTTTTCCGACTGCCCTTAAAACCGGATGTGCCAGCTGTCGCCCAACAAAGTACATCACCGCTGGTGTCCGTAATGGTAACCAATGTATTATTGAAGGTTGCTTTGACATGAGCCACTGCCTTGGTGACGTTTTTTCTGATCTTTTTTCTTTTTACTTTTGCCATCGTATTTCTTTCGCGGACTAGGAAACTGTCACTAATGCTCCACCGGAGAGATGGATCAGTGCTTCATATCCTTCACGCCCTTTTTTCCCGCCACAGTTTTCTTGACACCTTTACGCGTGCGTGCGTTAGTCCTGGTCCGCTGCCCTCTGACAGGCAATCCCCTTCGGTGCCTGATTCCGCGATAACATCGAATTTCCCTCAAACGCGAAATGTCCTGCTGCACCTTACGTCGCAGAGCACCTTCTACAGTTAGCTCTTTGTCGAGGTGCGTGTTAATACGGGCGATGTCGTCTTCGCCCAGCGCTGAAGCTTTGGCCTGCGGATCAACACCAAGCTGATAACACAGAGAAATAGCCGTAACTGTCCCAACCCCATAAAGATAGGTCAGTGCAATATATGTCGGCTTATCGTTTGGTACGTCGACCCCGAGAATACGTGGCATTATCCTATCCCTGCCTCTGCTTGTGCTTTGGGTTGGCCGGACAAATCACATAAACCTTGCCTCGGCGTCGAACAATCTTACATTGTTCGCATATTCGTTTGATACTGGACCGGACCTTCATTACTCAATCCTACTGAAGTTTCAATCAATTATCGGACTCAAGTAGCCCGGAGTAGTTCCGCGTGATCAAATGACTGTCAATTTTCTGAACCAAGTCGAGTGCGACCGACACCACAATGAGGAGCCCAGTTCCGCCGTAGAAGCTCGCAATCAAAGGGTCGATCCCCATAGAGCTGGCAATCAAGGTCGGAATCACCGCGATCAGCGATAAAAAAGCTGCCCCCACATAAGTGATTCGCACCATTACTGACTCTAGGTAGTTCGATGTTCTTGCACCTGGGCGGTAGCCTGGAATAAAGCTTCCGTGATCCTTCAAATTTGCCGCAATCTCTCGAGGGTTGAAGGTGATTGCCGTCCAGAAATAGCAGAAAAAGTAAATCAACCCAATGTAACACATCGAGTAGATATATCCCCTGCCTCCTCCGAAAGCCTGAGCGAGTATAGTAATGAGCCTGTTATCAACAACCTGTGCCAGCCAATTAAAGACCATGTAAGGAAACATCAGGAGGCTGGATGCAAAAATAATCGGCATCACACCCGCTTGATTGAGCCGCAACGGCAAAAACTGCCGCTGACCGCCAACCTGGCGACGTCCGCGAACATGTTTTGCGCTTTGTATCGGAATCCGCCGCTGGCCTTGCGTGATTAGCACCACCCAAACAACCACCCCAACAAACACCGCGCCAAGCATCAGAAACCTTTCGATGCCAGTTTCGGTTCCAATTCGGATTCCATTCCTGAGTGCTGGTTCAAAAAGCATCGCTCCACCGTTAGGCATCTGAGCGACAATCCCAGCCATGATCAACAGGCTGATTCCATTACCTAAACCGTAGGCGTCAATCTGCTCGCCAATCCACATCAGGACAACCGTTCCGGTTGTCATCCAAAGTGCACCAACAAGATGCCAATACCAATGGTTCCACTCATTGAGAATGACATTCACGCCAAACAACTTGCCACTCGATAACGCCAGTATCCAAAAGAAGCTCTGACCGAGACATATCAATACGGTGGCGTACCGCGTGTATTCGTTTATTTTTTTTCGCCCGGACTCGCCTTCCTTCTGAAGAGCCTCAAGCGGTGGGTAGACCTGTCCGAGCAGCTGAAAGATAATCGACGCAGATATGTACGGCATGATACCGAGGCCAAATATCGTCGCATTTCCGACCTTGGAAGCCGAAAACAACGCCACGATCTGCATCACCTGGCCAAAGCCGGTGTCGCCGCCCTCCTGCATCTTCTGGATACTCTCCCGAATTGCCGCTTGATCAACAAAAGGCAAGGGAATCCAGAATCCCATCCGATAAACGGCCAGCAGGATCACAGTCAGCAGAAGTTTCCGACGAAGCTCGGGAATCTTAAACAGCAGCAAAAACTTCTCGACCATCAGTCACGTTCCTATCCGGCGTCAAACGCGAACCACAGAACCGCCGACGGCAGTGATCGCAGCCTCAGCTGATGCGGAGAAGGCGTTTGCGCACACATTAAGCTTTCGCGTCAGCTCACCGCGGCCGAGAATTTTGACTTCCACTTTTCGGGACAGCGAGAACGCCTTCTTCAGTTCTGAAAGCGTGACGTCCTGACCATCTTCAAACCTCGTCTCCAGCTGATCGACGTTAATTACGACGATCTCGCCGGTAAACGCAGCATTCGAAAATCCTCGTTTCGCGACGCGTCTGAACAGTGGCATCTGGCCACCTTCGTACCCGCGTCGCCGACGATTACCAGCCCTGCTTCCAGCGCCGTTTTCGCCTCGAGAAGCCGTCTTACCGTATCCACTACCGTTACCTCGCCCAACACGCCGCTTACGCTTGTGCCGCACGATATCATGATTGATGTCAGAGAGACTGACCATTGATTTCTCCTGATGGCATTTTGATAGCCATCGAACAGGTCATTAAACTTACAGTTTCACGCCTCGAAGCCGCTGCACGTCTTCCAGCGCCTGAAGCTGACCTAGTCCGTTAAGTGTTGCCTTCACAAGGTTGAGGGGGTTGTTCGATCCCTGACTCTTGGTAAGGATATCCGTGATACCCGCAGCGTCCAGCACAGACCGAACACAGCCTCCTGCGATAACTCCAGTTCCCGGTCGGGCTGGAATTAACAAGACTCGAGCCGCACCGTAACGACCAACAATTTCATGCGGGACAGTGACGCCCGGTTCAATCTGCTTCAAGCAAACGGTCTCAAGTTTCCTCTCAGCCTGCTTCACGGCTTTTTCTACAGCTTGAGGAACTTCTGGCGCCTTGCCATACCCCCAGCCGACTCGACCATTCCGGTCCCCGACAACGACGAGCGCTGTAAAGCTGAACCGACGCCCACCCTTTACAACACAGGCACAACGGCGAATCGATACTACGTGCTCAGCAGATTCCTGCCGACTTACAACTTCAGACATTACCGTCTCCAAGCTCACATCAATCCGATGCGAGGGTACGTTCTGACTCAAACTTATAAATTTAATCCAGCCGCTCGAGCAGCATCAGCCAACGCTGCGATACGACCATGATAACGATAGGCACCACGATCAAGCGCCGCTTCTTTAATGTTTAATCCGACCGCGAGTTCGGCAATTCGAGTACCGACCTGAGTTGCCGCGGCGACACTCCCACCATTCGCGTTTGAAACACTACCTTGCAGCGTATTTACAGCACACACGGTAATCCCCTTAGCGTCATCGATCAGCTGAGCATAGATATTGCTGTTGCTTCGGAAGACGGACAGGCGGTACTGACGTGTTGAGCAACGCCGAATTGAATTCCTGACACGATTAACGCGCCGTTTCCTTCTAAGTTGCTGCCGTTTAATATTACTTACCATTGCCGACGTCCCCGCACGCGTTGTTAACCTGCCTGTATGTACCGTTAAAAATCTACTGCCACCCTACTTCGAGCCAAACGCCTTACCAGCTTTGCGGCGAACGTGTTCACCCTGGTAACGAATGCCTTTGCCCTTATAGGGCTCTGGGGGGCGGACTGCTCTTATGTTTGCTGCAAACTGGCCGACTGAGTGCTTGTTACAGCCTTTGACCACGATCAATGTCGGACTGACAAGAGAACAGTCAATATCGGAAGGAACCTTAAGGTCGACAGAGTGAGAGAAGCCAACTTGCAGTCGCAACTCCCCTCCGCTTAATGTTGCTTGATAGCCGACTCCTTGAATTTCGAGACGCTTCTCGAAGTGTTCAACGACGCCAACCACCATGTTATTCAAAAGCGCCCGAGTGAGCCCGTGAAATGCACGCAACGACCCGGCGTCAGATTCGCGGGTGACAGTGACACGTTTCGCCTCACTGTCAACTTCAACACTGACCCCCTCAGGGTGCTGCCACTGCAGAGTACCATTCGGGCCTTTAACAGTAACATCTCGGCCACTGACTGAGACTTCGACCTTTGCCGGAATCTCGATTGGCTTTTTACCGATACGTGACATATCAACTCTCGATACAGACGTGTTCCATGCGTCGCATGAATCAACGTGGAATTACCAGACCTCAGCGAGCACTTCGCCGCCAACATGGCCTTTTCGTGCTTCGCGATTACTCAGAACACCCTGCGGAGTAGTGACGACCGTGATGCCTGTGCCGTGCCGAACACGATTCATCTCAGACGCAGCCGCGTACACGCGGCGACCAGGTCGACTCACACGCTGAATGTGGTTGATGACCATTTCACCGTTAGGGCCGTACTTGAGATTCACGCGAAGCGTGCGAACCGGCTCACTCTCGACAACCTCTGCATCCCAGATAAACCCTTCGCGCTGCAAGACTTCCGCAACGTTATGTTTCAATCTGGAATAAGGCACGTCAACGAACGGACGTTCGATTGAAACACCGTTCCTGATTCGCGTCAACATGTCAGCAATTGGATCACTGTGCATAATATTCTCCGGACGCCGCTTACCAACTGGCTTTTCTGGCACCAGGCACTACGCCGTCGAGGCACAGGTTCCGGAAACAGATTCGGCAGACATGAAACTTTCGATAAACCGCCCGAGGGCGACCGCAAAGCTGACAACGCCGTTGAATTCGACTGCTGAACTTTGGCGTCCTTTTGGACTTTGCGATTTTAGACTTACTTGCCACTTCTTTGGCTCCCCAAGGTCTCAATCAGCCAGCCGCCGCTGGCCTGTTGGTTCAGTTAGTGACTTCCGGCTTCTGGAACGGGAACCCAATAGCCCTCAGAAGTGCACGCCCCTCGTCGTTTGTTTTCGCTGTCGTAACAACTGTGATGTTCATGCCTTGGACGAAAGTCGCCTTGTCTACGTCAACCTCAGGGAACACAAGTTGTTCAGTCAGCCCCATACTGAAGTTTCCACGCCCATCAAAAGCTTTATCATTCAACCCCCTGAAGTCGCGGACTCGAGGAAGAGCAATAGAGATCAGACGATCCAAGAACTCCCACATCCTTGCCCGACGAAGGGTTACACAACATCCAATCTCCATCCCCTCGCGAAGTTTGAAGTTGGCGATGGACCGCCGTGCTCGTGTGATCTTTGCTTTCTGGCCTGTAATGATACCCAGTTGTTCCGCGGACTGCTCAAGTCGCTTCCTGTCAGTATGAGAATTAGAGATCCCCATACTGACGACGACCCGCTCGATTCGCGGAACAGCCAGTTGATTCTTCAGCCCAAGCTCTTTCGCAAGAGCTGGAATGATCTCAGTTTGATACCGCTGCTGTACTCGTGCCATCTTCCGACTGCCTTACCCGTCAAAGCGAAATTAAACCCAGCTCTCAGATTAGACAACTTCGCTTGCCAAACTGATGATTCTCATGAACCGGCGTTCGCGAAGCTCACGAGCAACAGCTCCGAAGATTCGCGTTCCCCGCGGATTTCCATCTGCATCCACAATCACAACGGCGTTTCGATCAAACCGAACGTACGACCCATCAGATCGACGAGTTGCCTTACGACAGCGAACGATCACGCCGCGAACAACCTGCCCTTTCTTGATGGCACCACCAGGGACAGTTTTCTGAACACTCAACACGACGACCTCACCCAGTCCGGCCACCCGTTTCCCGGTTCCACCAAGAACCTTAATGCAACGAACAACCTTGGCGCCGCTATTGTCAGCTACGTCCAGCACCGTCTGCATCTGGATCATCGACACAATTCCTAGTAAATATATCAACTCGTAGGCTGACAAAGTTTCCAAATGTGAGCAATCAATGACGGGAAAGCACCTTCACCAATTCCCATCTCTTCAGGCGTGAATGCGGCCTGCTTTCGACAATCTCAACACGATCGTCGACCTGCGCTTCTTCGTTCTCGTCGTGAGCGTGACAGACAGTTCTCTGGCTTACGATCTTGCCATAAAGTGGGTGCCGAACTTTACGTGGCACTTCCACCCGCAGGGTCTTCGAAGATTTTGTACTGGTGACAATACCAATCAGTGTTTGTTTCAACGGATCACCCTTTTTCAGGCTTCGATTTCGCGCTCACGCAAAATTGTTCGAATCTTGGCAATACCCCGCCGCAACTGCATGCGACTGGGCCCTGTCTCATCCTGAGAAGCAGAAGTCCGCACTGACCGATCGAGAAAATTCTTCCTCGCCTCAGCCAGTTCGTGCTGCAACTGCTCAGTTGTCATTTCTCTCAGCTGTTTCGTGTTCGCCATAGCCAGACCTACGATCCTGCTCCAAGCTGTCGACCAACTAACCTAACTTTAACGGGCAGCTTGTAGGCCACACGTGCAAAACACTCTTTTGCAGCGTCCAGTGACACACCTGCGACCTCGAACATCACTGTCCCAGGCTTCACGACAGCCACCCAGTGATCCGGATCCCCTTTACCCTTACCCATTCGGGTTTCAAGCGGGCGGGATGTCACGGAACGATGAGGAAACACTCGTATGTACAGCTTTCCTTCGCCGCGAATGTACTGCATGATCGCAATTCGACAGGCTTCAATCGTTTGCGCTGTAATATGACCCGGCTGAGCAGCCTGTAGGCCAAAATCACCAAACGACACCCTGTGGCCGCGAGTCGCATTACCTTTTATACGACCTCTTTGGCTTTTGCGATGCTTTACTCGTTTTGGCATCAGGGCCATCAGTTAACTCCTCACTATAGTCGCCGAGGTCAATCCAGACTTTTACGCCAATCACGCCCATCTTTGTATTAGCCTCAGCGAGGCTGTAATCAATGTGACGCCTTAACGTTGAAAGAGGAACCGAACCCCTGCTTGCTTTTTCACACCGAGACATTTCCGCACCGCCGAGTCGCCCCGACAGTTGCACCTTAATACCTTTTGCGCCCGCCTCAATCACCTGCTCAAGCGAACGCTTAATCGTGCGTCGAAACGAACCACGTTTTGACAACTGCTGGGCAATATCCTGAGCAACCAACGATGCATTTCTGTTCGGATGGTTGATTTCGACAATCTTAAGATCGAGATGACGACCAGTTAGCGCTTCCATCTCAGCCTTCAGCCGATCAACTTCCTGCCCCTTACGACCGATGATGATCCCAGGCCGTGAAGTATGGAGATGAACTACCACCTGATCGCGAGTTCTCTCAATCTCGACTCTTGAGACACCAGCAAACTGATACTTCTTCCGGATAAACTCACGAATCTTCTGATCTTCAACCAGAAGCTCTCCGTAGTATTTTTTTGGAGCATACCAGCGGCTTCGCCAAGGCTCCGTAATTCCAACACGAAAACCAGTCGGCCTTACTTTCTGTCCCATTCCGTTACCCCGAATTACTGTTGATCCCAAAACACCAAAGACCAGACCGACCTAGAGTTCGGGCACATCGATTTTGACACGAATATGGGATGTTCTGTGCTTTTCCACATGAGCCATCCCTCGGGCTCCCGGCCGAATTCGCTTATACATTGGACCGCAATTAGCAACCGCTTCTGTAATGCGAAGCTTCTCAACGTTACGAACGCCCGCCTCGGCGGCATTAGCAGCAGCAGTCTGCACCACAGCCTCAACCAACCGAGCCGCCAGATTTGGCAGAGTTTTCAACAAGTCAAGACTGTCGCCAACTTCGCGACCACGAATAATTGGCAGAATTCGATTCACTTTCGTAGAAGCGATTCTTGCATATCGATGTTCGCTTTTCACAAGCGCCATAATTAAACCTCAGGAACCATCCGCCGTTTAAGAATCGCCTACCGCTTACCTCGAGCACCGTGCCCGCGAAACGTCCTGGTTGGCGAAAACTCACCAAGCTTATGCCCAACCATTTCTTCCGTCACGTAGACGTTCAAAAAGATCTTTCCGTTGTGCACCAGAAACGTGTGACCAATAAACTCCGGCGCGATCGTTGAACTACGAGCCCATGTTTTAATCGGCTGTTTAGTGGGCCCCATACGGTCGATCTTCTGCAGAAGCTTTTCGTCGACATATGGACCTTTTTTGAGCGACCGTGACATCTAGCCTTCCTCAATCTCTACACAACCGGGTAACTATTACTAACAGTTCATGTCTGCCAGACCAGCTACTTGAGCTGACCATTCCTACGCGACTTCCGCCGGCGAAGAATTGCGTCACTTGAGGCTTTCTTCTTCTTCCTCGTGGCCCCACCTTTAGACAGCTTCCCAGTAGGACTGCATGGATGACGCCCCCCCTTGGTCCGACCTTCACCACCCCCATGAGGGTGATCATGAGGGTTCTTGCAGGTCCCTCGAACATGCGGCCTCCAACCCATCCAGCGTCGCCGCCCAGCTTTCCCTAACACCACATTCTGGTGATCAGAGTTGCCAACCTCACCCATTGTGGCTCGACAACTGGCCGGCACTCGCCGAACCTCACCCGATGGCAAAGTAATTTGAGCCCAGTTCCCCTCGCGAGCATTCATAACGGCACTTGTGCCTGCACTTCGACACAACTGACCACCACGCCCCGGCTGCAGCTCAATGTTATGAATCACAGACCCCAAAGGAATCTGTGACAGCGGCATTGAGTTCCCAACTTTCGGCTCAACACCGGAATCACCACTGTAAACCTTACTCCCGGCCACCAATCCTGCCGGGGCAATAATATAAGCTTTCTGACCGTCCTCATAGCACACCAGAGCAATATTTGAGGAGCGATTTGGATCGTACTCAACAGACTTCACCAAGCCAGCAACGCCGTCAACCCGCCGCTTGAAATCAATAATACGATACATCCGCTTGTGACCACCGCCACGATGATGTGCCGTAATCTTGCCCTGATGATTTCGCCCGCCTGTTTTTGCAGCACGCCGAATCAGACTCTTCTCAGGCCTATTCCCCTTAAAGGTCAGCTCTTCGAACGTACTTACAGACGCATTGCGCCGCCCAGCACTAGTTGGCTTGTATATGCGAATTCCCACAACGTATCTCCGCAATCTTTCGATATTAGTACAGCGAGATTCGATCTTCGCCGTGAAGCCTCACCAGAGCACGTTTTCTTGTCTGACCCTGGCTGAAATGAGCCCGATGACGCTTCGGCCGACCCAAGCGAGTAATTGTATTCACAGACAAGACACGAACACCGAAAGCAGCCTCGACCGCTTCACGAATCTCAACTTTGTTCGCACTGAGAGGCACATCGAACGAATAGACGTTCTGATTCTCCGCCTGGAACGCAGTTTTCTCTGTGAGCATGACACCCTTAAGAATGTGCTCTGACCGAACTCTCTGATCCACCATGCTCAACCCAACCTACACTTGGCAAACACACAACAATCAACTTCAAAACTAAGCTTCCTGCCGAAACAGCAAAGGCACCGCCTCACCCAGAACCAGAACGTTCCGATGCCTCATTAAAACATCGGCATTCAAGTCAGCCCGTGGCAGCACTGAAACTTTTGGAATATTTCGAGCAGCTCGCACAAGACCAGCATTCACACCTTCTGTAACAAACAGACAGCTTTGCCCTTGATACCCACCGCTCCGAATCGCCGCCGCCACATACCTGGTACGCACCTCTGGCAAATCCAACGACTCAACAACACTCAACTGGCCCGCCTCTATCTTAAGACGAAGAGCCATTCGCGTCGCCACCCGCAAGGCCTTCCGGGGTAACGCGTACGACCAATCCTTAGGCCGCTTCGCAAACGCGTGACCACCGCCTCGCCGAACCGGAGACTGCTTATGTCCGGCCCGCGCGCGACCCGTACCCTTTTGTCGATACATCTTCGCTCGCGTCCCGGCAATCTCAGCACGCGACTTCGTCCGCACTGTCCCGACACGCCTGTTTGCGTGATACATCACACAAGCATCATGAACGAGCTGCTTCGTCACCTTGGCTGCAAGTTGCGTCTCGTCGACACCAACTTCACCTGCCACTGTAAGATCTGAATTAAGCTTATTAACCCGAGCCATCTGGCCGCCTCAGAATTCGACTGTTCATTTCAGTTATCAACAAAAACCTAAACCAACAGACCTAGGCCTCAACCTGCATGCGAACCGCAACCAGGCCGCCATTCGGCCCCGGAACCGCCCCCTTCACAGCCAGAACACCACGCTCCGCGTCGTACCGAACAACAACAAGATTGCGAACAGTCGACTTCACACCACCGTAGCGACCGGACATCTTAGTACCTTTAATCACCCGAGCAGGGTCAGCACTCATACCAGTCGACCCAGGATGCCGATGGCACTTTTTAACACCGTGCGACGCCCTCTGACCTGCAAAGTTGTGACGCTTCATAACGCCAGCAAAGCCGCGACCCTTACTCGTCCCGACAACATCAACTTTACCGCCAACTTCAATAAACGGGGCATCAAGCCGCTCACCGACTTCATACTGCCGAACATCCGGCTCAATGCGAGATTCACGCCGAGCAACAACCTTGCCACTTCGCTCAAGCGACATCTGCAGAGCACTATAACCATCACACTCAAGAGTGCGAAGCAACTCAACCCTGCACGGCCCAACTTCAAGCACCGTCACAGGCTGAACATTCCCACCATCGTCATAGACCTGTGTCATGCCGACTTTTGTTGCGAGAATCGCAGTATGCATCTCTATCCTCATATCGCTGAGAGGTCACCAGAGGCGACATCGCCATTCCTGACCAAGCAGCAAGCTCAACCAGAACCTCATCCCTCAAGCCACTTGAGAGAAGTCTATGCATCTCAGCAGAGCAACCACCAAAGGCTCTGCGAAACACAACAAAAGCAACAGCCTAGCGAGCCCCTGCCTTAATCTTTACATCAACACCAGCAGGCAACGACAGCTTATTCAAAGCATCAATCGTCTTACCCGTCGGCTGCAGAATCTCAATCAGCCTCTTGTGAGTTCGAATCTCGAACTGCTCCCGAGACTTCTTGTCAATATGCGGACTGCGAAGCACTGTGTAACGCTCACACCGAGTCGGCAGCGGAACCGGCCCCCGAACATCAGCACCAGTACGCTTTGCCGTGTTCACAATATCGGTCGCTGACAGATCCAGAATGGCGTGATCATACGCTTCCATTCGGATTCGAATTCGTTCCTGAGTCATCTCACACTGCCTTTAGACGCTGTCCGACCCCGCGAACCTGTGCGGGAAAGCGGGGATACTATTGACGAAATCTCAGAGTGTCAACGAACCGGGAAGAGATCCATGCAGAAAGTTCGGACTCAATCTGAAGTAAGCCTTATCGGCTGCATAGGCGACGAACGTTAGACGCGATTTGGTCGTAGCTTCAGCCTTGCTCAAGCTCAGCAGGCTGCCAGTCCTCTTGCGAGAAGTTACTGAGTGGCACCAGATTCGGGACGTCCCGAAGGACAGAATTCATGCTGCCTGATCGGAACCCCTGAAGATCCAGTGTGACGTTACGAAAGCCAAGGCTCAGCAGTTTTGTAACGATAGCGCTGGCTGCCGCCGGCTCAGTGATAGCAGCAAACTGACCGAGCGGCACCTCAACTCGAGCGAGGTCCTGATACTCGAGGCGAACTCGAAGTTGTGTGACTCCAGTTAGTTGCGACAGAAACCGTTCAGCGGCGTCGATCATGGAAACCCGTTCGGGGGTCACTTCGACGCCATAAGCAATTCGACTGGACAGGCACGGCGTAGCAGGTTTGTCCCAGACTGGAAGCCCCCATAATTTGGCTAACTCTCGAACGTGTGCCTTCGAGAATTCTGCGTCAACGAGGGGGCTGGATACAGAATTTTCAGCAGCAGCCACCATACCTGGCCGGTAGTCACCCTGGTCGTCGAGGTTTGCGCCGTTAACAACGACTTTAATGCCCATCTTTTCTGCGAGTGGACCAAGGTGACCGTACAGCTCGGTTTTGCAGAAATAACAGCGGTTGGCCGGATTGGCCAGGTAGGCAGGGTTTTTGAATTCGTCGGTTTTGACGATTTCGTGGCGAATTCCAATCAATTTGGCAAGTTCGCGAGCCTGATCGAGTTCGCCAGACGCAAGGCTTGGGCTGAGCGCCGTCACTGCAACGGCATTGTCTCCACAGGCAAGGGCAGCGGCTTTTGCGAGGACGGTACTGTCAACGCCAGCCGAAAATGCGACGACGACAGATTCGTAACCCTGCAGAATCCGTAGCAGCCTGTCGCGTTTTTCTTCGATAGCTGAACTGCTCATCGCGAGACCCAATCCGCAGGTAACGACGGTGCCTTCAGAGACTCCATCCAACTGTTCAACACGTTAAATTGCGGTGAAATTCAAACGGTCACAGCGACGTCAGACGCGAGCGATTCACCGACGTGCCATTTTGCTCCGTTTCGAATGACGCGTCGATAGAGCGTGTCTCGCTCGACCGGTTCCCGCCCGGCTTCGCGGATTAAGGCGTGCAAATGCTCGACCGTAATACCTTCAGGAGTCTCGGCCCCGGCGTCGTGATAGATCAGCTCATGCACTACCGTGCCGTCAAGATCGTCCGCCCCGAAACTGAGTGCCGTCTGGGCGATCTTCTCACCGAGCATGATCCAGTAGGCCTTGATATGGTCGAAGTTATCGAGCATCAGCCGTGAGATCGCGATTGTCTTCAAATCCTGCAGACCGCTGGGCTTCGGAATGTGGTCCAGACCAGTGTTATCCGGGTGGAATGCCAGTGGGATGAATGTCTGAAAGCCGCCCGTTTCGTCCTGCAATTCCCGCAGTTTGCACAGATGATCGATGCGATGCCTGGCCTGTTCAACATGGCCGTAAAGCATCGTCGCGTTGGTCCGCAGCCCGAGCTGATGAGCGTCTCGATGGATGTCGATCCACGACTGAGAATCCGCTTTGTGCTCGCAGATCTGGGACCGGACTTCCTCATCGAAAATCTCCGCCCCACCGCCCGGCATACTGCCCAGGCCGGCCTCAATGAGCTGCTCAAGGCACCATTTGTACGGCTTCTTTGTGAGGTGGCTGAACCAGTTAATCTCAACGCCTGTCCATGCCTTAATGTGCAGTTCCGGGCAAGTTTCGTGAATGACTCGTACGACGTCGACGTACCACTGAAACGGCTTCTGGTGATGCAGCCCGCCGACGACGTGAATCTCGGTCGCCCCCTGAGCACGAGCTTCCAGAGCCCGCTCGCGGACCATGTCGTCCGTAAAAGTGTAGGCCTTTTCCGCCTTCAGATCCGACCGGAATGCACAGAAAACACAGCGATAAACGCAGACATTCGTCGGGTTCAGATGAATGTTGGTGTTGTAGTACGCGAGGTTTCCGTTCTTCCGCTCCCGCACTGTGTTCGCCAGTTGGCCGAGCGTCAGCACGTCGACGTGTTCTTCCAGAAAAAGACCATCGTCAAACGACAATCGTTCTTCAGCGTGGACTTTTTCCTCGATGGTCGCGAGGCGGGATTCAATTTCGCTCGACATGGTCACAATCCGTCAATCGTAGAGTGAGAACGCGGCGGCTACGTCAATTCAGCCACTCAGCCAGAAGCCAACCGCAGGCCAGCGCACTGCTTAACGGACAGAATGAGATCTCGCAATCAGACCGTCCGAATTCGCCAGTAGCCAGCCGGAAAACTCACTTGCTGACGTCCTTCTCCCACGCGTCATGCAGTTTTTCGAGCCGGCCGACAATCTCCGGATTTTCACCCGCCAGATTCTTCATCTCGGACAGGTCATCGGCCAGATTCACCAGGAACCGCGAGTCGCCTTTCCCAATCGGAGCCTTGTTACTCGTGTCGCGAGGATTGCCGATCAGCTTCCAATCGCCGTCTCGGACAGCCCACTGAGGATTCTTTCCGCCGCCACTCTGCCAGTGAAACTGCTTGTGTGGCGAGTCTGCGTCCGAAGACTGAATTACTTTCGCAATGCTGCGTCCGTCGAGCTTTCGATCAGGACGCTCCACACCCGCCAGCTCAGCGATGGTCGGCATCCAGTCGCAGGCCGTTGCCAGCTGACTCCTCACTTCTCCCGCCGGCAGTTTTCCCGACCAGGAAATCATCGCCGGAACTCGGATTCCGCCTTCAAACAGGCTGAATTTGGCTCCGCGATACGGCCCGGCACTTCCGCCGCCGCCAAATGTCCGCTCCTCGTGAGAGTGCCCGTGGTCCGACTGAAAAATGACGATCGTGTCTTCGCGAAGCTTCAGCTCGTCGAGCTTCGCCAGCAGCTTGCCGATCGATTCGTCCATCGTCGACACAAATGCGTTGTACATTCGCCGCGGAGCCGGCAGGTGCTCGTACTTCTTCCGCCACTTGTCCGTTCCCTGCAGCGGGTAGTGCGGCAGATTGATCGCCCAATAGAGGAAAAACGGCTGATCCTTGTTCTGCTCGATGAATTCGTGCCCCTGCTGAACCATCAGGTCCGGAAAGAACTCACCGTCTCGCCAGATGTGCTCGCCGTTCTGCCAGAGATCGTGACGATTCGGCCCCTGCCAGTAGAAAAAGTGCGACCAGTTATCGATACACCCGCCCATGTGCCCGAACGACGAATCAAACCCCTGCCCGTTCGGCATCGTTTCCGGCGTGTAGCCAAGATGCCACTTGCCGACATGGCCGGTCGCATACCCGGCCTTCTTCATCATCTCGGCAATCGTGACCTGTTCGGTCGGCATCCCGGACGCTCCATGGGTCGACGAAACATTCCCCGGCACGCCCGCTCGCTGAGGCACCCTGCCCGTCAGCATCGCGGCCCTCGACGGCGAACAAACCGGAGCCGCCGCATAAAACTGAGTAAACCTCACCCCGCGAGTCGCCAGATCATCCAGCGACGGAGTGATCAAATCCTTCGCCCCGTAGCAGTTCACATCGACCGAGCCTTGATCGTCCGTGTAAATCAAAACGACATTCGGCTGCCGAGCATTCGCAGCCTGCGCGAGCATCCCCGAGCAACAAATGGCCCAAAACAGGAAAGTAAGACAACGTCCGAGTCGGCGATCATCAAAGCTGGCCATACGAATCAAATCTCCGGTTACGAATTCGAAAACGATTGCCCCCGAGTATCACCGCCTTCAATTCGACCGTCAAATCTGATGGTCGTCGTCAAAACAGGCAAGAACATAGCCACGGATACACACCGATTGGCACGGATGACATCCCGAAATATCCGTGCCCATCCGTGGCTAAATAATTTCCAACTACAAAAAACGCCCGACAACTTTTTCAAGTCACCGGGCGTTCTAATTTCAATCAAGCAAGCAGTCGATCGCTCAGCGCGATCTCTATTTTTTCTTTTTGGCAGCCTTTTTCTTTGCTGGTTTCTTCGCAGCAGCCTTCTTTTTCACGGCAGCTTTCTTCGTCGCCTTCTTTTTGGTGCCTGCCGCACTGGCTGCCTTTTTCTTCGCTGCCTTTTTCTTTGTAGCTTTCTTGTTACCGAAAACCTGGTCGTAGTTGGCCCAGAATTCTGGCGTTGTGCCGGTTCGGACGATGGGTCCACTCATACTGAAACTCTCCGTGGTTGCCGCGTCGTTATTGACGCCTTTAAAGGAAGTGGGTGGCCGATACCTCGACGTCTCGCGGAGGACGACCGATCCCGATAAATGTCGATAAGGCTCAAGCAGAAGTTCAGCAAAACTTCACGCTGAGCGACGATCGCTTTCTTACACGACCTGTGAGCGCGGCTGTTTTGACGACGCTTCGGCGCTTTGTCAACCCGCTCCAAACCACGCTACAGTCTCTGCTGGATCCGCTCGTCAACTCACCGACTTCGTACACTTACCGAGACCTTCGCTATGAACCTCGCCTCAAAGTTTCTGCTCCTGAGTATTCTTGTGTCGGGCACTGTCGGCCTGAGTGGCTGCGGTTCCGAAACTCCTGAGGCAGGTCCGTCTGCTTCGCCAGCAACGACGACCGTTGCCACGGACGAATCATCGCCAAATGAATCGAAGTCTGCGTCAAAGCCGACGCCACCAAAGGAGCCCACTGCCTTACCTCTGAAAAACGAACCCAAGCTACTTCTTTCCGAAGACGAAATTCGCGACGGCTGGATTCAGCTTTTCGACGGACAGACGCTCGCCGGATGGACGCCCACCAACGACGTCGACTGGCACATCACCGACGACGGCCTCATCGAAGCCAGCAAAGGCGAACCCGGCCTGCTGCTGACGAACGTTCCGTTTGCAGACTTCGAACTTCGCTGCGACTACTGGGTTGCGGAAGGCGGCAACAGCGGCATCTTCCTGCGGTGCGCGCCCGAACCGACCAACCCCACCAAAGACTGCTACGAGTTCAACATCTTCGACTCGCGCGACCAGTTTGGAACCGGCAGCCTGGTCGGCCGTACGGAACCGATCGCCAGATCGCTCGGCGAAGAGAAATGGCGAACGGCGGTCATCAAAGTCGAAGGCAACCATTTCACCGCAAGCCTCGACGGCGAGGCCGTGCTCGACTTTCAAGACGAAACCGAGAACTTTCTGGCCAGCGGACGAATCGGCCTGCAGAAAAACGCTGGCCTCGTCAAATTTCGAAACGTCTTCGTGAAGCCTCTGAGCACGAAGTCAATCTTCAACGGCAAAGACCTGACGGGCTGGCATTCAGTCGCCGGATCAAAAAGCGAATTCGCCGTTGCCGACGAAGCCATCTCCGTCAGCAACGGGCCAGGATTTCTGGAATCCGACGACGCCTGGTCCAACTTCGTCCTCCAATTCGAAGCAAAGACAAACGGCGACGGCCTCAACAGCGGAGTCTTCTTCCGACTCATCCCCGGCACCGAAGAAGCACCGTCGCACGGCTACGAACTTCAGATTGAAAACGTGTTTGCGAACAACGATCGAACTCAGCCGAAAGACGACGCCGGCACGGGAGCCATCTTCCGCCGCACAAAAGCCAGATGGGTCGTCCCGAACGATCACGAGTGGTTCACCATGACCCTGATCGCTCACGGCCCGCGCGTCGCCGCCTGGGTCAACGGTTTCCAGGTCACCGACTGGGAAGACACTCGCCCCGCGGACGCGAATCCTCGTCGAGGCTCCAAAGTCGAAGCCGGCCCGATCAGCCTGCAAGGACATGATCCGACAACCGACCTGAGTTTCCGCAACCTGCGAGTCGCCGCGTCCCCAACCGCCAACTGAAAATCCGACTGATTGAAGCCGGCCGGAACAACATCAGGCACCGCTCCGTCGAATTTGAGACGGTTGGTTGGCAGCGAATCTGAATTTTTTCAATTTTGCCTGTTGTAAAACATCGGTAACTACGCCCCAGAATTCGCCGACTCCTGTTGCCAGGCCAGTCGGCGAGTCGTACGCTCGCATCGGAAGCTGCCGAGCACAAACTGGCTTCAACACAAAGGGGCGGGAGATGTCGTATTTACTGCTGACTCGATGGGTGCATTTCAGAAAGCACTCCGCAGCGTTGGCTGCTCTGACTGTTCTCGGCATCTTCGGCTTGAACAGCGCGGCGAACGCTGCCGACGAGCCTGTCCAGACGCGAGGCTCGCAATCTGCCGAGGCGGTGCAGGCATCGATCGATGGTGCGGAAATTTTTACTCGCGAGTGGATCCCTGGCGATCGGCGATCGCATGGTGGCGACGGGCTCGGCCCTGTGTTCAACGACAGTTCGTGCGTCGCGTGTCACAACCAGGGCGGAACAGGCGGTGCCGGGCCGGCCAGCAAGAACGTCGACATCGTGACGGCCTTCCACGCTCCGCAGCAGCATCAGCGACAGCAGGCGGAGCGGTTCAACATTCCTCAGACGCTGCCAGGAATTGTCTTTCAGTCGGTATTCGGAAATCTGGACAGTATCCCCGCTCAAGCCGCCGCGAATCACGACGTTCAACCGGCGACTTCGGAAGCCGATGAGCCGCAGCTTACTCCTGCCGAGCGTGCGGCTGCGGAACAAAAGAAGCAGGCCGAGCTTCGCAAAATGCAGATGGAAGCAGACCGGAAGGTGCTGACGAAGCTGCACCCGGGATTTGCGTTTGCAAACAGCGTTGTACTCCACAAAGGGGCGACATTTTCCGGATACGAAAACTGGCGGAGCCAGGTTGCAGGAATGCCGTTCGGCTCGCAGCAACGGCTGGGTGTCGAGGTGCAGATGTTTGCCCCACAGGTTGCGGCAGCCGAGGAAGCACCGACAACCAGAACACAACGAAGCAACGGTGCAACAGTCATGGCACAGCTCAGGCAGCAGGTGCAGGTGGCCAGGCAGCGGGGCATGAACGCATCGTCGCGGCAGGGCAACTTTGTCATCACGAGGTCTCAGCGAAATACGACCGCTTTATTCGGAGCGGGTTTGATTGACTCAATTCCGACGAGCATTCTGGAAGAACTGGAAGCGGCTCAGGCGAAGAACAAAGTCGTCAGTGGCCGAGTGGCTCGGTTGAAAGACGGTTCCGCTGGCCGGTTCGGCTGGAAGGCTCAGAAAGCACGTCTCGACAGTTTTGTGATGACGGCTTGTGCGGTCGAAGTTGGGCTCAACGTGCCCGATCATCCGCAGGCCGGCCATCCTCAGAATGCTGACTACATACCGGCGGGACTGGACCTGAACCAGGCTCAGTGCGACGCACTGATTGAGTACATCACCGAATTGCCGACTCCGCAACAACGCCTGTTCGGCGACGAGATCGACGAAGGGTACATCAAAGGCGGTCATGCGTTGTTTGCCAGAGTCGGCTGTGCTGATTGTCACGTCGAAAATGTTGGCGAAGTTGCCGGGATTTTCAGCGATCTGCTGCTGCATGATATGGGCGGAGAACTCGGCGACACCGGCAGCTACGACGTCTTCATCCCGAACTCGACGCCCGAAGGCGACATTATCGACCCGATCGGCCTGCCGACGCAGCAGACTCGGGAATCCAGACAGGTGACCGGAGCGACTCGTCAGGAATGGCGAACCCCGGCGCTGTGGGGTGTCCGGGATTCCGCTCCTTACCTGCACGACGGTCGTGCTGAGAACCTTGAGCAGGCCATCGCGATGCACGGCGGCGAATCGGCTCGCTCAGCACAACAATTCTTCGCATTGTCTGACGCGGAACGCTTCCAGGTGATTTCGTTTCTGAAATCACTGGTCGCACCAACTCCGCAGGTCGCGTCGGCTCGGTAGTCGCCGTTTGCTCTCCGTACGGATTGGCGGCGGGCGGGAATAGATCTTTCGTCCGTCGTCTCCTGCTTTTGTGTCGTCTGACTCGACCGAAGTGGGGACCTTTCGCTGATTGATTCACGATTCAAGGATTGACTCATGGCTGCAACTGGTTTGTCGATGGGATTCTTTTCGATGTTCAGTGTCATGCTTGTGGCTGGCGGTTTGTCCGGACTGCCGATGGGGCTGCCTCCGGCGGAACCCGACGTCAGGATGTCGCGAGTTGCTCCAGAAGAATGTCTGCTCTACGTGGCCTGGAGCGGGATGGCCACGCCCTCGGCTGACAGTTCGAACCACACAGAACGACTGCTGGCTGAACCCGACGTTCAGCGGTTTATCAAAGAGGTCACTGATCGACTCACGACGGCGCTGAAGCAGGGAGCGGGGCAGGGAGAGAACGCTCGCCGAGTTGCCGACCTCACGCCAAAAATTCTCAAGCAGATCGCTGTCAGCCCAACGGCATTCTTTGCCGGAAAGTTTCGAACCGGCTCGGCAGGAATGACCGTACCTGTTGGGCTGGTGGTCAAAGTCGGCGATGGAGCTGCCGAGTTTGAGGGCGACCTGATGGCGGTTCTCGAAATCCTCACCGGCGCACCGGTGCCCGATGCCGTCGATGGAGTTCGGACGCTCATTACGCCGCCGGGTGTCCCGAAAATCCAGTGGACAGTTTCGGATGGCTATTTCATTCTGGGAGTCAGTGACGGGACGGTTGCTCAGATTCAGGAACGCATGGCGGACTCGTCGAGTCCTGAATGGCTGACCGCAATCCACGAGCGGTTGCCGATTGACCGAGTGGCGTCCGTCACGTTTATCAATACGAAAGAAATCCTGGCGGCGGCTCAGCCATTTCTTGCTCCACTCCTGATGTCGCGAGGGCCGAACGCCAGCAACCCGCTGGAAGCACTTGGACTGACGAATCTTGAATCAGTCGTCAACGTCACGGGGCTTGATGAGTCCAGCACGGTGAGTCGTACCTGGTTCAACGTGAACGGAAAGCCGACCGGACTGCTGGCAATGCTCGATGCCGAACCGCTTGAGGCTGCGGACCTCGCAACAATTCCGGCAGACTCCACAATCGCGGTTTCACTGAAGCTTGATCCGGTAAAAACGATGGACCGATTTATTTCCATGTTCGACCTGGTAGAGCCTGGTCTGGCCGTCCGCCTTCGCCGGGAACTTCAGGGTGTCGATGGAGAAATTGGCTTCAGTATCGAGAACGACCTGCTCGGTTCGCTGGGCGATTCCTGGAGCGTTTATCAATCGCCAAGTGAAGGGGGCGCAATTTTTACCGGCTGGACCGCGGTTGTCGAAGCTCGGGATCCTGAAGCCCTGCGAGCAGTGACCGCAACGATTTCTGGAGTAGTCAATCGGTTCGAAGAAATGATGAAGGCCCAAGGCCGACGAATGCGCATCGTTACAGTGCGAACGCTGAAGGTCGGGAATGATACCGTCCATTTCCTCAACATGGTGGGCGAAGAGCTTCCGTTCGCTCCGGCGTGGTGCGTAACGGACAAGCACCTGGTCATCTCGCTGTTTCCGCAAGGCGTTGCCGCATTTTTGAACCGCCCGAGCGGGACGAAGTCGCTCGCGGAGCTACCTCACGTTCAGAAAGCACTGGCCGCTGATCGACCACCGATGAGCCTCGTTCATGTCGACTCGAAGGCTGTCTGCCGATCCGTGTACCCGCTGGCTTTAATCGGCGCGAACTTCCTGTTTTCGGAACTGCAACGGGAAGGCGTTGACCTCAATATCTCTGTCATACCAGACGGCGAGACGATTGCGAAACATCTTCAACCAGCACTCACCACGGTGACGAGTGGTGAGGATGGCATCGAGGTTGTGTCGACGCGGACGCTGCCCGTCAGCATCGACACTGGATCGACAATTCTTCCAACCCTGTTCATGACGGGCGTATCACGTCCCAGGGTGAATCGGTTCGGCACATCGAACAGCCCAGGACTGCTGGACGTGCTTTCGCCGAGGCGTGCTCAACGGTCGCAAGCGACGAACAACCTGAAACAGCTCGGTCTGGCGATGCACAACTTCCACGATACACATAAACGCTTTCCCGGTGCGGTCAGAGACAAGGATGGTAAGCCGCTGCTGAGCTGGCGAGTTCAACTGCTGCCGTTTCTTGAACAATCAAATCTCTTCAATCAGTTCCGCATGGACGAGCCGTGGGACAGCCCTCACAACAAAGCATTGATCAAACATCTCCCGCCAGCCTTCGTCGCTCCAGGCAGCAAGTTGGGGGAAGGTATGACAAACTACGTCGGATTCCATCATGAAAAGGCCATCTTCGGTGACGGTGAAGGGACACGTATTCGTGACATTATCGACGGAACAAGCAACACGATCATGATCGTCGAAGCCGACGATGACCACGCCCTGCTCTGGACGAAGCCGGACGATCTGGAATTCGACGAAAAGAATCCACTCGCCGGTCTTGGCACACTTCGCAAGGACGGATTCCTCGCAGCCTTCTGTGACGGAGCCGTGCATTTCATTCCGTCGACGATCACTCCCGAAACGCTCGTAAAACTCGTCTTTAGAAACGATGGTCAGGTAATCGATTTCAACGAGTTCCGCGCCGGCGTCATTCGCCAGCCGCGTCACGCATCTGACGCCGTGCTCGCAGAACCGGCGTCACGGGAAGCTGTTCGAGAATGACAGAATGACTTCGGCAGACAGCCCCGCGCCTTCGGTCAGTCAGCATTGTGCTGTTGGAGCGTCCGGAACCACACTGCGAAACCGACAAACGTAACTCCGCCGCCCATAATTCCGACGAAGGCTTGAGTGTCTCCGTGGGAAATGAATCCGCAGGCGGTCATCGCGGCGACGCCCGCGAAAATGACGATTGAGGCACTGATACTCTTCAAGGTCGAACCCTCGTTATTCAGATGCTGAGTGAACGAATCGTGTCATTTCAGGAAGCGATCCGTGTCGCGAATCATTCGTCGCTGTGCAGCAATTTAGAAAGGGCGGCAAAGTCGGGCTTCCCGAGGAAGAAGTCGGGCATCAGCGGCGCACCAGGCGTTATCGCGTATTGATCAAAATCTGTGATCCCGGCTTCAGTGAGAACTTCCGAATCGATAAAAAAGTTACCGGTGCATTCCCGGCTGTTGCGAGTCAGGATCTCACGAGCGGCGTCCGCGACGATCTCGGGTTTGCGGCAGCACTGCACGGCAGCTTCGCCTCCGAGTAGATTCGCGACAGCGGCGGTCGCGATACCGGTTTCCGGCCATAGAGCGTTGACGGCGATGCCCTGTCGGGAAAACTCCTGCGACAGACCGAGGACGCAGAGGCTCATGCCGTACTTGGCCAGCGTGTAAGGCAGCGTGCCGGCGAACCAGCCTTTGTCCATGTCGACGGGCGGAGCGAGACAGAGGATGTGCGGGTTCGATGATTTCAGCAGATGCGGCAGGCAAAGCTGGCTCGCCAGAAATGTTGCGCGAGTATTCACCTGATGCATCAGGTCGAAACGTTTCATCGGAGTCTGCAGCGTTCCGGCAAGAAAGATCGCGCTGGCATTGTTGACAAGGATGTCGATTCCGCCGAAGCGTTCGACTGTTTGAGCAACCGCGGCTTCCACCTGCTCGTCGTTTCGCAGGTCGCACGGAATCGCCAATGCTTTTCCGCCTGCGGCTTCTATCTCTTCGGCGGCCGAGTAGATCGTTCCCGGAAGACTTGGGTGTAGCTCAGTCGTTTTTCCAAGAATGACGACGTTCGCGCCGTCGCGAGCGGCTCGCAGCCCAATCCCTTTGCCGATGCCTCGCGTGCCGCCCGTAATTAGAACTGTGCGGTCATTCATGGTGCTGCTCATCGGTTGCCTTCAAGTTGGCTTGGAAAAGAAAGGCTGCTCGTTGCAACCAATGTTTGAAGACGCCCGAATCCGAGCGTTATGAATCACAAGCTTCAGGCTCATATCTCAAAGAAGCGAGGATATCTGAGACTGCATAATCGTCTCGTCCACGTAGTTCTTCTTCGCAATGGTACATTGCCTCGATTGCTGCACCTCGACTATGAAGCGCCCAGCTTTGTCCCCATAGGTTCCGAATTTTCCAAGGGACTACATACCCGCTGAACTCGCCGCACTCCACAGGAAATACAACTCGACGGTTCTTGCGGTTGAGGTCAGCAATATGTTGCACCCAATGCTGACCGTCGAGTGCTAACGTCTTGGGGGACAAACAGAGTTGGACGTCATTGTCGAATGGGGCGATAGCGATGGAGGGGTAGCCTTCTGGGTCACGGATTCTTGCATCCCACCCGTTTGCAAAGACAACCGAAAAATACGAGTAGCGGAATCGATCGCTCATCGTTGCGAATTTCGTTTCCTTTGTGACGCTTGCTCACACGATTCCGGGGATTGGCTCTGAAGTTTCGAGCAGGCTCATCAGGTCGCGGGGGACTCCGCGGTTGAGGCGGAGTTCGGCGACGTCGAACAGGGAGTGCATCACTGTTCCGAAGAGTTGCGAGATGCCAACCGGTTCGCTGGTCGGAACGTCGTTCTTGCGGGAAGCCTGGCCGATGACCTGTCCCTGGTTGATGCCGCCTCCGGCGAAGGCCAGCGTGCAGAGGCTGGTCCAGTGGTCACGTCCGCCTCGCCCGTTGATCTTCGGAGTGCGGCCGAAGTCGCCGCCGATCACCAGCAGCACGTTGTCGAGCATGCCTCGGTCTTCGAGGTCTTCGATGAAGGCTGACACCGCCTTGTCGACGGGATGGCCGAGCATCTTCATGCCGCGTTCGATACCGGGGTTGTTAGTGTCTTCGTGCATGTCCCATCCCGCGCTGTGGACGGTGACGAATCCGCAACCGGCTTCGATCAGACGCCGAGCCGTCAGAAAATGTTGACCAAGATCGGATGGTCGGAATTTCTTCTTGCCGATCAAATAGCCGCTGGTGTCGTACCGCTCGACAAGTTTTGGATCTTCTTTCGAGAGGTCGAAGGCTTCCGACGCGCTGCCGAGCAGAAGATCGTACGCCTGCTGCGTGTAAGTGCTGACGACGTCCGATTGATCATCGGCCTGTTGTCTGAGTCGCCCAAACTCGGCCAGCAGGCTGCGACGATCGCTGAAGCGGTTCGGGTCGAGATTCAGTTTGAGATTCTTCGTCGCGTCTCCGGCGCCGGACGGATTGAACGGTGCGTACGAACTGCCCAGCGAATTCGGCCGCGAGCCCTTTTCGATCCGTTTGGTTTCATTGTGATATTGCGGGTCGACTTCCTTCGACAGGAGCAGCGTGTTGGTCGGCATGCCAGTTTCGGGATGATTGGAACCTCGCAGTCGCGAATACGCCGCGCCCATTCCGAAACCTTGTGCTCCATTGCCGGTCGGATCGGTGCCGCCGGTAAGCATGTGGACGATGGCCTGGACGTGCCCGCCGTTCGAATGCTGAAACGATCGAACCACCGCCATCTTGTCGGCATGCTTCGACAGCAGCGGAAACGTTCCTCCGAAGGCAACGCCCGGCACGGAAGTCTGCACGTCGCCCGTCACGCTGCAGTACGGCGATGGCGCATCCATATTTGGATTGAATGTCTCGATGTGGCTGGCGCCGCCGGACAGAAACAGGTACACGACCGAGCGGTCTTTCACAAAGTTCGTACTTTGCGCGCTCGCTTTCTGCTGAAGCAGCCACGGCAACGACAGCCCGCCCAGCCCCAACGCGCCCGCGCGAAGGAAGTCTCTGCGGCAAATACCGGAACAATCCCGCTGACTGGTGCTGCTGCCGAATGTGAGCATTGCAGAATCTCTCCAACAAATTCTGTGAGACGTCCATCGTGGCTGGAAACATCATCGTTCGGCAACCCGAAGCGACGATTGGACGGATCTCGACATCGCAAACCTGTTGTCGGATCGGCTCGGAGTTCGTGTCACGCAGAGCCCTCCCGTAACCACACACCTCTCCGGCCTGCACGAAGCGACGGTTTCGCACTCCGTCATCGGGAAGAGCATGCGTTCAAACTATGAGTGTCTGTGCTGGTCGACACGTTTCCGTTTCGGCTCGCTGTTACGGACAGGCTTCGCGTGCGGGTGATCAGACGACGGCGTCTTCGATCTCCACAATCCAGGTCTGGTCAGGTCAACTCAAACCAATCGCCAACCTGTGAACGTTAATCGAGAGTCAGACCGACGTTCCTGAACAATTCGGGCTAATTGCGCTGGCAGGTTCGACGCATCATCACGCAGTTGCCTCGATCGTTGTACTCGACGGAGTTCATAAAGTGACGCATCATCAACAGGCCTCGACCGCCGGGACGAACTCGGTTTTCATCGGTCGTCGGATCAGCGACGGATGAGCGATCGAATCCGCGACCTTCATCTTCGACTTCGATAAAAACGTCGTTGTTCAGAAACCGGTAGCAGATTCGGACATGCCGACTTGAGTCTCCACCGTTGCCATGCCGAACGGCGTTGACGACGGCTTCGTGCAGACTATGCCGCAACGCGAGCGACTCTTCATGGGAAACACCCCACTCCTCAAGTCTCGCTACAAAGTTGTCGACTTCTCGACGTCCATCAGACACCTGACTGGGAATGCGAATTTCCCAGAAGTTGTTGCCCTTCATCAATGAGCTTTTCTGCAGTGTAGATTGAACCATGATTGCATTGCCTCGGACTCAGACTCGCAATCTCTCAAACGAATAAAAATGAGATTTTCGTGAGCAAAAATCAGAAGCAGGTCTCGAAGATTCCCAGTTACCTGGACGGCGACCGTTTCTTCTGAAGAACAAGCGGTACCGTTCAGGCAGGCATTCTGCTGACAACGGGAACAATTCAAATCGTCAGCAATCGGATGCGAATCACTGAAAACAGAGCAGACCGTTCGCACCGGCAATTCGAGCAGGAAATCCTCAGGATTCTGCGTGTCTGCTAAAGATTGACGACCGGCGAAAAGAAAATACTTTCAGGCTGACTGACACGTTGAACTCAATATGCTGTCTCGTGCCGACCGGAAGCCCCCAAAGCACCGTCGCTCGACAGAAATCCCCAGCTCAGCTCTTCGTCCTGGATGTACTGCTTACCCAGCCGCAGCGCCGTGGCTGCTTTGCAGATTTCATATCCGAGATAAAACGAGTGCCCTTCCGACAGTGGCTTTTCGGCGTTTTCTCGAACTCGACGGAACAGCTCGAACGGGTCAGTGCCTTGCCAGTAACCGTCACGATTCATCACGTGAATTTTGCCGCGTTCCGCAAAGATTCTGAAATTGGGATCAGTGATCTGACCGGCCAATGTGTCGAGAACCTCTTCACCCTGCTCTCGCAGTTTTGAATCCCGCAGCGCGACAAGCTGCGAATCGACATGTTTCGGCAACGCTCGATTCTGGACACTGTGCCGAGTCAATCTTCGAACCAGATCAAACTCACGAACCGCTGATCTCGCCCAGTTAATCACCTCTGTCGTCAGCACGCTGCGAATTCCGAGCTCTTCACAAATACCAGCCAGCAGGAAATTCACACCTGCAGAATCTACTTCCGTCAGCTCCGTGAGATTTCCGATGCCCATCATGATGTCGAGATCGGGCCACCGTTTCCTCGCATCGAAATACCTTCCGAGCGACGTGGCAAAACCAAAGCCGATCGGTTCAAGAATCGGGTCCACGCGAAAACTCGCGCCACAGTCGGTCAACTGCTGAACCGTTTGCTCAAGCGAGTCCAGCTCAAATGGTGCTTCAGGAATCGCCACCAGTTCGGCATCAAGCTGCGACGCCCAGTCAATGTTCGACTGATTGCAGCTAAGAACCAGTTCAGCGCCGCCCTTCACCGCCGCTTCAACTTCTGTGCGATCGAAACTGTCGATCGAAACCCGCAGGCCGCGATCAACAAGCAGTTTCGTCACATCGGCAACCCGGCGCCACGACTCGCCGGGGATGCACCCCAGATCGATCACATCCGCGCCGCTGATTCGATAATGCTCAGCCAGCGAGACGATCTCCTGATCGGTCATCCGCGGGGCGTGATTGATCTCGGCGAGAATCTCAATCGAGTATTGAGACAGATCGACTGGTTCTTTCTGCCTCGAACCGAAGTGTTCCGGCAGATCGAACAGATCCTTTGGTCCGAGTTCAAACGGAACGTTAAACTGCGACTCAAGTCGCGAAAGATCCCCCTGACACCAGCCTGGCAGGATGACTCGATCAACTGGTTCGTCAATCGCGAGCTGTCCGGCCAGCCAGTCGACATGCAGCAACGCCGCGACACTGATCTTTGTCGCGGCGACATGGGGGACGAATCCGACTTTCGCGGCCAGTCCACTGACCAGGTCTCGAAGTGGCTGCTCGGCAAACCGTCCGGTTACAAAGAGGATTCGCTCGGTGGTCATGAATGTTTCCGGGCCTGAGCTTCTGACCTGCGATGGCTGAGGAGTGGGGCCGAAACGAAGTTTTCCTGGTCGATGTGAAGAAACTGTTCGACAGAAATGACTTGTCAGCAATGCTCAGTTTCGCAGCCGCTGCTACACATTGTCGACCCAGCCTGGAAACGGGTTCAGTTGAAACGCTTCGTCGATTTCATCAGGGACTCCGAGAACCAGATCGGCAGGATCAGGATCGTTCGCTCCGCTGCCGCCAGCGAGCACGTCCGTCCCGCCCTGCCCATTGACAACGTCGATACCGTTTCCGCCGATGGCCGTATCGTTACCAGCGGCCCCCAGCAGGGTATCGTTCCCGTCACCGCCGAAGAGTGTGTCGTCGTCCGAATTTCCATTCAGAAAATCGTTGCCGGTAAAACCTGAAAGTCCGTCGGCACCATCGCCACCAATGAGTGAGTCGTCGCCAGCTCCACCGTTCAACGTGTCGTTGCCGGTTCCACCGTCGAGAACATCATTGCCGGTTCCGCCTCGGAGGCTGTCATTACCGGCGCCGCCGATGATTGTGTCGTTGCCCATCGATCCAACAATGACGTCGTCACCACCTTCGCCACTGATGATCAGCATGGCACCGGCCAATGAAAAAGCTGACGCATCGATCGAGTTGGCTGACTCGCCACCGGTCAAACGAAAGACTTCGAGAGCGGTCAGGCTGTCGGTGCCCAGGCCGGTCAAAGTTGTGTTCGTCAGTGTGAAGTCGGTATCACCCTGTTCGACCAGAAAATCTGTCCCTGCTCCACCATTCAGAGTGTCGTCTCCAGTGCCCCCGGTCAGGACATCGCCCGAACCGCCCTGCCCTACGACCAGATCATTACCACCTCCGCCATTCAGAACGTCGGCACCACTTCCGCCACGCAGTGTGTCGCGGCTGTCCCCCCCCAGTAGTGTGTCATTGCCGGCCGAGCCATTTAACTGGTCGATGTGCGGCGAACCAATCAGCACGTCATCGCCGTCGTCACCCAGCAGCAGCACCCCCTCGATGCCCACACCCGTAAACATGCTGGCGTCGATCGTGTTGTTGCTGGAGCCGCCGACCAGAATCGCTCGCTCCACACTGACAAGCGTGTCGGATCCGAGCCCCGCCAGCGACGTCGCAGTGAGTGTGAAATTCGTATCGGCAGTTTCGAAAACCGTGTCGATCCCCGCACCGCCGTCGATCCGATCGTTGCCGCTTCCGCCAGTCAGCACATCGCCGCTGCTGCCCTGACCGGACACGGTATCGTCACCAGCTCCGCCATCGAGCGAATCCCGTCCCGACCCGCCGGTGATCGTGTCATTTCCTTCATTGCCTGTAACCGTATCGTCGCCCGCGCCACCGTTCAGCAGGTCGGAGGCCGCGCCGCCGATCAGCACGTCATCACCGAACCCGCCAATCAGACTGGTCGAGAGATTGATGGCCGACGCATCAATCACATCGTTGCCCGAGTTTCCATTGATGACGATTGAACCGGTGAACGAGCTGTCCACGCCGGTCACGGAAATGGAATCCCCCTGATCACCGCCGTTGATGATGATCGTCGTCGTGGGAACTGAAAATACGGAAGCGACACCATCAATAATGACCCGGCTGACTCCGTTTCCTGCAACCCCGTCGTCCTGAATAACGACGACGTGAGACGATCCGTCGGCCAGATCGATTGTGTGAGTCGGCACATCGACGGCGCCGGCAGCATCGAAGTCCACCTTGACGTTGCTGCCGCCCACCATCACGTTGAATTCGCGAATCTCACCGCCAAGAGCACCTCCCGATGCTGTCGCTGTATAAGCTCCACTGGGCACTTTGACCTGATAGCCGCCGGCGCTGAGCGTCGTCGTCGTAAACGTCCCATTCGTACCGGATAACTCAACGGTGACTCCGGAGAGACCTTCTCCCGCGTTGTAGAAACCGTCGGCATTCAGATCGTCAAAGACAACACCGACGACGGCTGGATTTCCATAATTGCCGCGACGACCGAACTCCTGCGAAATCACCAGCGGCCCAACAAGCGTCGACGGATCTGCTTCCTCAACGATCGAGATCCCGACTTCCTGAAATCCCTGGTCGAGCATGTTGATGCGATGCCCGGCCGGATCCTGAATTCCATTCGGCCCAAATCCCCAGTCAATAACAAAGGCCGCATGCCCGTAAATAACCGACTGCGAATAAGCAAAAATGTTCTCACCCACCCGTACTGAAAACTGCCAGTCGTAGCCGGCAGCCACATCTCGATCCAGCAGCCCAGCCTCGCCTGGCAGTTGATGTGACTGTAGATCGAACTGGATCATCAGATCGTTGTGATTCTCGGCCGCATCGGTCAGTGCCTCGTTCCAGGCAAGCGGCGGCGCCGGGCTTAAACCTGAAAACTGAGACTCCAGCGCGGCCCCATTTACACTGAAGAAATCCAATGCCGCCTGGACGTCTGCATCACGAGCCGTCAACGGACTCGGATGACTCGACAATAGCTTGTCCAGTTCAGCCTGAGGGTTATCCCGAAACCGATTCAGCAGCTCAAGCATTTCCTGTTCGAGCGGACTTGGATCAAACGTCAAGAGGATGCGGCGTTCCAGAGTTTCCGTTGAGACACGTCGATCTGAAGAACACCGTCTGACTCGACGACGTCGGCGGCTTCGCGCAAGCATCTCACTCAACGGACGCATGAAAGATCTTCCCTGATTGGCTCGACCCGAACGCGTCAGCGTCGTAGTCCCTACTGACGCCAGGTGACGGTCGCCGTCGTTTGCTCCGCCGGTTGTCGGCAGAGAGTCCTGTCTCTTCAGATCGACCGAAGCCGCAGACGATTAAAGTAGAGTCGTCCGATATTGCCGAGAGATTGCCGGAACGGTCGGATCAGTAAAACCGGAGAATCCAATCCGACACGACCTTACCGGTTATGCCGATTGCTCCGGCGGTGGTGGCGGCCATACATCCTACCAGCGGTCCTGTCCCTGCCTGTGGTCATGCTGTCACAGGGTTTCACAGTCTCAACAGCGAAAGCCGCTCGCGCGATGTTCGCTCCAGGAAATCCACGACCTGCTCGATCGTCTTTCCGGAAGTGTCGACTTCGACAGCATCCTCTGCCTTCACCAGCGGGCCGATAGCTCGTGAACGGTCTCGCTCATCGCGATCAACGATCTGTGTTAGAACTTCCTCGATCGACCCTGCCTGCCCGCGATTCTGAAGTTCCAGCAATCGTCGTTCAGCTCGCTCCTGTGGATCCGCCGTTAGAAAGAACTTACATACCGAGTCAGGAAAAACTTCGCTGCCCTGATCACGACCTTCAGTCACGTAGTTGTGCCCGGCGGCGGACTCGCGTTGCAAACGTACCATTTCGAGACGTACGGCAGGCACGGCCGCAACAATCGATGCTGCATGACCGGCCTCTCCCGAACGAATTTCAGTACTGACATCCTGGCCGTTGCAGATGATCCGATCTTCCTCGAACTGAATCGAAATCCCAGCCGCAGTTTCAGCGACGGCGGCGGCATCCTTGAGATCAATGTTGCGATCAACACAGGCCCAGGCGACAGCTCGATACATCGCACCTGTGTCCAGGAATTCAAAGCCGAGCCGTTCAGCCAGCATCCTCGCCGCAGTGCTCTTACCAGCTCCTGCCGGGCCATCGATCGTAATAATCATCGTATTCCGCTTTTTCGTTTGGGCAGCAGGTTCAGATCGAACGGTTTCAAAAGGAAGGCCACAGCCCACCGCTCGGCTTCAATCAATCGATCGAAATTCTACAGCCAGACAGCAACGATTTCCTGTCGCCCACTGCCGCCGGCGCGATGGTTACAGCCGGAATCGACAACGGATCGATGATAGAATTCTCAGCTTTACCAGGCTGACTATTCCAACCAATGAGTCAATTCCGGGGTATAGTCTTTTCGTGCAGACAACCGGTAGCTTCTCCAGAGTTCGATTTCGGAAGCCTCGACTCTCTCTACCTCGTTTGCCGATGGTACTGTCAGCGTTGAGCTGGCGGTGCCAGGCAACTGGCTGTCAGTTGCTCAACCCGATTCCTCTCCCATCACGCGGTCACCAGCGGGCTACTTTTTCGTGATGGTTTCCCACCTGCAGCTTCCCGGAGTGAATTCACATGACCTCATCTGCAGTCTCAATGGAGCTGAGCGTTTCTTTCGTTTCATGGATCAATGATCAAATGCGTGATCAGGTCGAAGTACGGAATACGGTCAGCAGAACTCGTCGACATGTTGGCGTTTTCCGCAGCTTTGTCGTTGCGGGAGTCGCCTGCATTTCCTTCGCCCTGGCAACCATCATCGCTACATAGTCCTGAAAAAGCGGGCTCACCTGACTCAACAAAAAAGCCCTCTGGCGTCATACCTGATGCCGGAGGGCTTTTGTGATTACTGCCGACTACTCAGAAGGCTCGTTCGACGATGAGTCCAGCCCAGCGATAATTGCACAGCCGCACGAATCGCTCCAGACGTTGACCGACGTTCGACACATGTCGAGAACCCGGTCGACGGCAATGATAATGCCCTGAGCTTCGAGCGGCAGATTCACGGCCTGCAGCACGATCGCCATCATGACGAGTCCGGCGTGAGGGATTCCGGCCGCTCCGACACTCGCCAGTAATGCCGTTACTGCCACAAGAATCTGATCAGCCAGGACAAGGTCGCCGCGGTAGGCCTGAGCAATAAACAAGACGGCAACGGCTTCGTACAACGCCGTACCATCCATGTTGACGGTCGCTCCGAGCGGCAGCACAAACGAACTCACCTTGTTCGAAACCTTCGCACGCTCTTCAACACAGGTCATCGTCAGCGGCAATGTACCGTTCGACGAGGCGGTAGAAAAAGCGGTCATCAACGCAGGGCTCATGGCTCGCGCAAACTCAATGGGCGATCGCTTCGCCACAAACTTCACCAGCAGCGGCAGCGTGATCGCCGCATGTACCAGCAACGCGAGAAACACCGCAAGCATATACCACGCCAGCGTTCCAAAGATCGCCAGCCCCTGCGAAGCGGTCGCGTAAACCATGAAGCAGAAAACACCGTACGGAGCGAGCGAGATGATGGCCATCGTCAGGCGCATCATCACTTCGAAAGCAGCCTGGAAGAATTCACGCAATATGCGAGCGTGTTCGCCACCCGTTCGAACCAGAAAGACGGCAAAAATAATACTGAACGTGATGATCGACAGAAAATTGCTCGACACCAGCGACTCAATCGGGTTCGTCGGAATCATGTTGTCGACAAGGCCAAGCAGAATACCGGTAAGCGATTCATCGCCTCCGTGAAGCACCGCCTCGGTACCGCCTGGAAGTTCAGCGCCAATTCCTGGTCGCACAATGTTGACAATAATCAGCCCGGTCGTGATCGCCAGCATGCTGGTGATGCCGTAGTAAGCCAGCGTGCGGCCAAACATCGCTCCGAAACGGCTGGTATTATCCAGACCAGCGACGCCCGTGATCAATGATGTAACGATCAACGGAACGGTGATCATCTTGAGCAATCTAAGAAATAGATCACCTCCATACTTCGCCGCTGCTGTCAATGTTCGCTTCCAGCCCCCTCCGTGTTGAGCGTGAATCTTTTGCCAGTGCTCGGGCAACTCGCTGGTCGACCCTGCCTTGACGGTCGTCGATACCGGCTGACCGTTGTGCTTCCGTGTGTACTCGATCGTGATCCGCCCAGCGGTTTCGGCAATGTGAACAGCTCGCTCGGTGACAGAGATCATCGCAGCCGGCAGGCCTGACTCTGTCACGCCTGCTTCATCCTGCGGCAGGGCGACGTTGAGCGCTTCCCGCGTCTGAAACTTCCGTCGCACACTTTCAAACCCGCCCGATTCTTTGACATCGACGGCGAATCCATTCCCTCCGTCGACCGCTTCGATCTTCAGTTCTGCGGGAACCTGCTCATCCGGCAGTTCGATCGCGCCAGGGTTGATGGCGACCCCAACGACCGTTCCGACTACCAGAGCAATCAGAATCCGAAAGTGCAGCGGCATGCCGGTTTGCTTGTCGTCGCTCATTTTGATCCCTGACAATTACAGGGTGGGCACGGCCCACCAGTATTTCAATGGTGGGCGATGCCCACGCTACCGCTATTCCGTCCCCAGGCTGTCTTGATCTGAGGATTCAACTTCGTTGCCTGCTTTCGACTTCCCGAACTGAAACCTCTTTTCCTCGCCACGTATCAGTCGCCCAATGTTACTTCGATGCTGAACGACAATCAGTGCCGGTACGGCGAGACTGAAAACGGACAAGGGTAACTTTTCCACGGCAAACGGATTTGGCTGAAGGATAAACATCTGGCCGATCGCAAATATCAGCGCGGCGACGATTGAACTGAGCGCCACAATCCTCGACGCCAGCATGCACAACGCAAAACCGCCGAACGCCGCGAGCGAACCAACAGGGGTCAATACAACAACAACCCCGAGCGAAGTAGCCACTCCTTTGCCGCCCCGAAACTTCAGCCAGACGGGAAACATATGCCCAACGACAGTCGATACTCCCGCAAGAACCTGAAGCAGGACAAACCAGCCGCTGCTCGCTTCTGAGAAGCAGCGAGGGATCAACAGAACGGGAAACAGCCCTTTCATCGCATCAAGCAGCAGCGCCGCGAATCCCCATTTGGCTCCCAGTACGCGTCCGACGTTCGTCGCGCCAATGTTGCCGCTGCCCTTTTCACGAATGTCGATCCCCGCAACGACTCGCGCGATCAGCAACCCAAACGGCAACGAGCCGCAAAGATAAGCCAGCAGAATCGTGATCAATTCGGCGATGGGCGTTGTCATCAGGTAAGTGACTCAACTCAGGAAGCGCAGAAGAAACGCAGCCTGCCGGACTGGCGAGGCTGCGTTCCTGGATTTACTGAAACAGCAAGACCGACCGTAAGAGGCCGTCGACTTTACGGTTTTCAGCCTTCAGCGGGCGGTGCATCCTCACTGGCAGCATTCCCACCAGTGGTGGCAGCGTCGCCATCACCGGAGCCATGACCTTGCTCAATCGGATTCCCATTTACGTCGAGGACTTTGTAACCGCCGATCGCTTTGTAATAGCCAAGCAGGAGCAGAAACCCGATTGCCATACCGGCTGGAATCTGCGCCGTATCAATCAGCGCTTGTCGACCACCGGCAAGGTATGAATCCTGAACCGCCGGCACGTCCACAGCGGCATTGTCAACAAGAACCTGCTTGTCGGCTTCGTCGATCAGTCCTGCATTTTTGATTGGGTCGGTCGAGCTGATCGATCCATCTTCAGCGACATGAATGTTGTTTACGGCACCAAGTCGTTCAGCAATGACTGGCCTGAATTCATACCCGAATCCGCTGCTGGGCTTATCAGACGCATAGCGAGCAAATGTCTCAGGAGCGGTCTGCTCCAGATTCTGCGACATATGATAGCCCTGCTGTGTACCGATTCGAGCCCCGCCGATCTGACCGACGGTGATCATGCCAGCGGCTCCGAGGGCGCCCATCGCCACCGAGCCGCACTGTGGCCATCGCTCACCTGCAACTGCAAGCATGGTCGGCCATAGGAACGCCTTGCCAAAGCTATAGAACGTTGCTGCAACGAAAACCATGAAAACGCTTTCGATTGGCTGACCAAGCCATAGCAGGCCCAGGCATGCAATGACTGAGCTGCCGAAGAGCAATCCAATCGGGTTGATGCGGTGAACGATCGGACCAGCAAAGAACCGAAGCACAAACATGAGGGCTGAAGTATAGACCAGAACGAGGATTGCATTTGGAAGCAGGTTTTCCATCAGCTTGGCCATCCAGGAGTCAACGCCAAGTTCCATGTACCCGATCAGGCCGTGCATGACGATCAGTACAAGAAAGGGAAGCGAAGCGAAGCATGAGAAGACCTTCGCGAAGTCCCCACCGCCAACAGCGGCCGCAGTCGCGGGGAACTTCTGAGGCAATGCAATGACACCGTAAGCGATGACGATGACGGCAAAACTCGACAGACAGATTGTCCAGGGCAGTGAAGCAATCCAGGCATCATTCCCAAGGAAGCACGCGGCAAAAATACCGCCGACAATCATCCCACCCGGCCATCCGGCGTGCAGAATATTGAGATAATGCGTTTGGTTTTCGGGATACAACTGAGCAATCATTGGATTGATAACTGCTTCGTAAAGTCCCTGGCAAATCGAGAAGATGAACGTACTCCAGTAGAGCAATTGGACGACGTTAGTCGTCGCGGTTGACGGGTCCGCTTCACGCCAGCCTGCAAACATTGGATTCGCCGCAAACAGTAACCCAGCACTAATCAAATGTCCGATAAAAGCAACCGTCAGCAGCAGCTTGTAGCCAAACTTTTCGACCAGCACTCCACCAAAGAAAATCATCACGCCGAAGCCGAGAAACCCGGCTCCCATGATGGCTCCGAAGTCGCCACCGCCAATCCCGAATTCACGTTCCCAGACTCCCCCAGCGGCAGCACGATTGGCAAAGCCGACTCCAGAAGCGACGAGTGTCAAAAAGCTGGCAAGCATCAGCTTGCCGCGGGCGTTCGGGTCCATTGATGTCTCCGTCAAAGTTGAATGGCATGCGTGACGCACGCTTTGGATCAGGAAAAGCCGTACCGGCATCCGGCGCGAAGCAAAAAAGTCTATCGATGTCTGAACTCTTTGCCAACGAAGCGGTTACAGCTACAAGCAACGGCTCTTCAGAAAGAGAGCTGTTCGCATTTCTCGTGACGACATACGGGAACTCTTCAGCTGTGTGTATGGTGCGGATTTGATCTGCGTCGTAGTTTCCGCACGCGTGTGAGTTGTCGCTCAAATTGGTAGAGTATTCGCTGAAGAATATCGGAACCGGAAAATGTGCCGGTGGCCGAGGAAGTGTTTTCCTGACACATGGAGACGACTTATGAAATCTCTTTGGAACCTGATACTTGGGCTGGGAGTTGTAATGTCAATTGGAATGCCAGCGGATGCTGCCGAACTCAAAGTCGGAGACAAAGCTCCCGAATTTGAAATGAAGGGAAGCGACGGAAAGACATACAAACTTTCTCAGTTCAAAGACAAACAGGCAGTCGTTGTCGCCTGGTTTCCGAAAGCTTTCACCGGCGGATGCACAAAGGAATGCAAGTCGCTCCGAGCCAACGGCAAAGTGTTGCGTGAGTACAACGTCGCTTACTTCACTGCCAGCTGCGACCCTGTCGAAAAAAACACCGACTTCGCCAAGTCGTTGGAACTTGATTACCCGATTCTCAGCGATCCCGACACGAAAGTCGCGAAAGCCTACGGAATTCTGAACGACCGCGGTTTCTCGTCGCGTGTTACATTCATCGTGGGCAAAGACGGGAAAATTCTGCATATCGAAACTAAGGTTAAGACGGACGATCACGCCAAACAGATTTCCGACGAACTCGCAAAGCTAAAGATCGAGAAAGCTCCAAAGAAGAAGGGCTGACCGACCGCGACGGAAAGTCACCAGACTTTGCTCATTGAAACAACGCCGGTGTCCTGCAATTGGGTGCCGGCGTTTTTCGATTCACATCTCAAAGGCATCCGTCATGTCTGCTTAAGCGATTATCCACATTCAGAAGGAATAACAATCGCGAAATGAATGGCTCTCTAACGAACCACATCCAAAACCGTGTCCTTGTCGTGCTGATGGTTGCCGCGTTGGCCAACACCGGCCTCTGCCTGGAGACTGGTATTGCACAGGTGAAGGTTCGCGTCGAGACAATTTCCAAACAACCAGTAACCGGGCGACTCGCGAGACTCAGTGACTCACAACTTGAACTCCGGGACGACTCAGGCCAGATTCAGACACTTGACCTCAAGGATGTTCTGGCTATTTCAGCAACAGACTTCGACGCCGTCCGTGTCCCAGAGATCTCGAAGACTCCATGGCTGTTTCTTTCGACAGGCGACCGTCTGCGCATGACGCCACTGGGCGTCGACGATGAAAGTATCATGGCGAGGTGGCATTCTTTCTCGCTGCTGCCGCCAGTTTCATTGCCACTGGAGTTGTGTCGTGGAATCGTGATGCAGATCCCTTCGTCGTCTTCGAAACAGGGACGCAGCTTCGACAGTATCCTGAATCATCAGCAGAAAGTTGACCTGATCACGCTGAGTAACGGAGATCGCATTGAGGGAGAGTTCGTCGGCTTTCAGGATGAACATTTCACACTCGACACAAGCATCGGTGAAGTACAGACAAGCGTCGGCCAGACTCGATCATTGGCCTTTAACCCGGACCTCATCAGTCTGCCTGAAGTGTCCGAGGCCTTCGCAGTGCTGATGCTCAGCGATGGTTCGACTCTCGGCCTACGATCGATCAGTTCAGACGGTGACCTGCTCGTCGCAGAATTGCTCGGCGGGTTTGAACTCAGCATTCCCGTGATCACGCTTCGGGCAATCCGCTTTTACGATTCGAACCGCGTCAACCTGACGAAAATTACGCCGGCAGAAACGAAAGTCGTCTCCTACCTGACAATGACTCGCCAGCCCCAAACGAATCAAAACGCCATCGGAGGATTTCTCAGCCTGCGAGGCCGACTTGTCCCGTCGGGCTTTGGAGTCAGCAGCGGCACGACTCAAACGTGGTCGCTCGACGGTCAGTACAATCAGTTTCGAGTGACCGTCGGAGTTGACGACGCTGCTCAGGGAGCCGGCAGTGTTATCTTCAAAGTTCTCGTCGACGGCACTGACGTCTGGAAAAGCGATCTGCTGACGGGCACCTCTGCACCTGTCGAGATTCCACCCGTCAATCTTTCCGGCGCGGACCACCTGTCCCTGATCGTCGAAAATGCCGACCGAGGCAACGTGCTCGACTATGCTAACTGGTGCGAACCGGTTTTGATTCGAACGCCAACGGATGCTGCCAGGGAGTGAAGCTTCGGCGTTCCGGAAACAGCTCGGAGCGTCGACACAGAACCAGCAGAAAACTTGTGCTACTTCTTAAGCCACTCGACGTGTCCGGCGACTTCAGTGCGAATGCTCCACAGCTTGTGGCCGGCGGTGATGTACAGCGTCTTCAGATCGTCGTCGCCGAAGGCGCAGTTTGTGATCATGTCGGTTGGGACCGGGATAAACTGAACGAGCTTTCCTTCGGAAGTGATGACGTAGATTCCAGCTTTATATTTGATGGCAGTTTGGGATGGCGGTTCAGGATTGTTAAATCCCGCTGTCACGTACAGTTGCCCCAAAGAATCAATCGCCATCCCGTCCGGGCCGCGATCGGTGCCCCAGTCGAACAGAAGTTTCTGACTTTTCACGTTTACGCTTCCGTCCGCCTTCAAATCGAATCGCCAGAGTTTGCGGTTGTCTGTCGGCTTGTCGTTGTTATTGTCGGCGACGTAAAGAAACTTCTGGTCCGGAGAAATGGCAATCCCATTCGGTCGTTGAATCTCGTCAGCGAGAATCCGCGAGACTTTCCCGACATCGTCGATGCGGTAAACGCCTTCGATTTCTTCACTCGCTGCGTTGAATTGTTCCAGCCCCGCGCGGTTGCCGTACCGGGGATCGGTAAAGTAGACGCGGCCTTTGCGATCGACCGTGCAATCGTTCGGCGAGTTAATTCGTTTGCCGTCGAAGCTGTCTGCCAGGACCGTAATTGTTCCGTCCAGTTCCAGCCGAGTGATTCGGCGTTTGCTCGCTGCACCGCCGCCTTCGCAGCAGATCATCCGGCCCTGAAGGTCAAAGCAGGTTCCGTTCGTAAACCCGGACGAGGTGCGAAAGACGTGAAGCTCACCATTCCGATCCCGGCGCATGATCCGCTCATTGGGGATATCGCTGAAATAGACGTTGCCTGTGGGGTGCCAGGATGGCCCTTCGACAAACGCGACTTTGCCTTCGAATTTAAGGCGAGCGCCAGTCACAACCGGAAGCGCGTCGGCTGCACCGAGCTCAATCCCAAAAGCAGTAGTCAGCAGAAAAAGTCCGCACAGATATCTCATTGAAAACGCTCCAATTGAATGCGCGTCGCATGACAATTCCTCGAGCCATCGCAGCACAAACTTTTAGCAGGGCTCGTTCCTTATCGAAAGCAACATACGCTCACGTTAGAGAGTATCCGGACCTGGAATTTCGTGACGAAGTTGAGAGAGCGCTCTGTCCGCGGCTGCGAAATCAGGTCGCAGTTCGAGTGCCTGCAGATAGTGTCGCCGTGCTTCGTTGCGATTCCCTTGTTGAGTGAGAACGTTGGCCAGATTGAAATGCGTGTCCGGGTCGCTGCGAATTTTCAGGGACCGACTGAACTCCGTAACCGACTCGTCAAGTCGACCGACCATTGCCAGAACGATGCCGAGGTTTGTCCGCGCATCGACAAGGTCCGGCTTGCGGGCCAGCACTTCGCGAAGTTGATTTTCGGCCGCGACCGGATTGCCAGACTCAGCCAGCATCCGACTCGCCAGAAGTCGCGAATCGATATTGTCCGGCTGAACCTGCATGACCAGAGCGCATTCCTGAAGAGCGTTGTTGATCCGGCCTCGCTGATGAAGAACCTCTGCCAGTCGTACCCGCGTTGCATGATCGGCGGGTGCCAGTTCGAGCGCTCGCTGGAATTTCAAAGCGGACTCGGCGAGCCGATCGTGAGCGGCCAGTTGCTCGCCGGCTTCGACTTGAGCAGCGTGATTGTTGGGAAGCGACAGGCTCAGGTTGACGCTGCGTTGTGCTACGTTTGGCGATGCGTTGATCTCGATCAGCGTCAGGATGATTACCGGAACCAGACCGATCGCCCACTTGCCAGCGTGCAGCAAGGCTGGGACATCGAACAGTGACCCTCGTGCATTGCTCAGCCCAAGTCTCTGACTGGTGTCCGCTTCGCGAATTTTCCAGATGAAACCATCGTAGTAGTAGTGGAGCAATCCTGACGTCGCGAGAAACGCCAGTACGACATTTCTGGCCACGCCATCCGCAAGGCCGTACTCAAGAAAACGAAAACTTCCGAATGCAAAGCAAAGGCCAACGTAAATTCCAATCAGGGCTCCACTGCGTCCAAAAACAAACTTGAGGAACGCTCCGGCATTGTCTGACTGCTCAACTCGGCGACGGTTAAAGAGCCAGACAATCGCCAGGTACTGCACATCGTGGAAAACTTCAAACATCGCCGCACCGATGAGAATGTTTCCCGCAATCGCGTACGCGTACCAGTAAAAGCCGACACTTGAGATCGTCACCAGAACCTTGACCGGACTCGGAAACGAGCCTTTAACGCAGCCGTAGATCAGGCGAATAATCCAAAGCCCGGACGCGATGGCCAGAAGCCCTAACCACAAACCTTGCAGACTGTCGATCCAACTTGCCGGTATGAGAAATCCGCCACAGCGATACCAGCGACTGAGCATCAGCTTGAGCGGGTTCTCATTCAGCAGAATCGCCCCGCTGAACCACAGGAAGCAGATACTGAAATCGAGCCAACGATCGAACGGCGAGTTCTCTCCAGCCCTGGCCGCGTAGATCCGGATGAAACCGTACGTCTGCATGAGGGCATGCCAGATTGCCCACGCAACGCTCGCCAGAATCAACGCATGGATATTGTAAAACGCGGCGAACAGACACGCGGTCCCCAGCAGCGCCGGCGCGACGATGAAGCGAAAGCGGAATCGCCGAAACAGATCGCGGTCCCCGTACGCTCGAATAAATCCCGGCAGATTGTGCCCCACCTGCCCAAACGCAGCCACGACCAGTGCGAAAAACTGGTCCGAAGCGGAAGCGCGAATCGCCCAGGCCAGTGGCAGTATTAACAAAGGCGTCGCGACGAACAGAAGCAAATCACGCGCCGGGTCCAGAATCCAGATTGATCTTCGACTGGTCGTCGTCGAGTCTGTGTTGCGGCTGATCGTCTTGCTCATGAGCGCGGATTCCGGTCGCATGATTTCCAGCGAAGGCTACTCTCTCTTATCGGACCTGCGGAGCGTCTGTCGCCACTTGTGCCGGTTCATGGTGGTTACCGAGTGCGGGCAGACGTTAACGATAGGGGATAAGCGACTTGCTCATTGTCGAACGTAAGCTCCGAAACGGTCAGAACGTTTGTATGAAATCTGCCAGAAGCAAATGGCAATCCGGTAGCAACGGATTCGCGTCCCGTTCATCAGGTCGGTAGCATGGAAATTTGAGCGGGCTCTGCAGCAACAACGCGGCAGAATTACCTTTGCACAGACTCCCGTCGGTATGCATTTTCGGACGCACCGGCTGAACAATATCACTGGCCATGAAAATCCTTCTGCTCGCAGACATCCATTCAAACTGGCAGGCCCTTCAGGCGATCGACGAATCTTTTGACGCGTGCCTGTTTGCCGGCGACCTCGTTGACTACGCCACAGATCCGGTCCCCTGCATCGAGTGGGTTCGTAAGAACGTTCACGCGGCTATTCGCGGCAATCATGATCACGCCGTCGCTCAGCGAATTCCCGTCAAGAAAAAGACTGGGCTTTCCCGGCTGGCCGGCATTGCTCGACCTGTCCACTGGGAGAAGCTGAGCGATTCACATCTGAAGTTTCTGGGACGACTGCCAGTGACTCGGCGTGTGGAACTCGACGGAAAGATCTTCTACCTGGTCCACGCCACTCCACGCGACCCTTTCGACGAGTATCTGAAAGACGATTCAGATGGCTGGCGGGCTCGACTGCAAGGCATCGAAGCCGACTATGTCATCGTCGGCCACTCGCACACTCAATTCTGCGTTGACGTGGACGGTACGAAAGTCATCAATCCCGGCAGCGTCGGGCAGCCCCGTGATGGAGACCCGCGAGCGGCCTACTGCGTCATTGAAGACGGCGAAGTTTCATTTCGACGAGTCGAGTACGACGTCGCGGCAACCGTGCAGAACATGTCTGAGAACGGAATCGACGGCCCGGTACTGGAGCTGGCCGAGCACTTTCTGAAAACCGGTGGGCGCATGCTGCCTGGTTAGAGCACTTTCAGAATTCATTTTCCGTGTTCTGCAGGAAGGCCACAAAGGGAATAAGCCTTATTCCGGGTGCCAGCTTCTGCCCACAAACCATGAAAATGGTCTACAGCCAGCTGCTTCGCGCGTCACCGAGTCGGGTTTTCGTACCAGAAGACTCCCAGGTTCGTTCGTTCCTCACAGGTGATGACATCGAGGTCGCCGTCCGCATCGAGATCAACCATTTGAATCAGGTCGAACTTGACGCCTTCCGGTCCGCTGATTGGGCGGATCTTCATCCCCTCGGGTGTAGCGTCCAGCCAGACCACTCCGTGCTTTGCGCCATTGGCCTGTTCGCACGAGTAAACCAGATCGTCGTGACCATCGAGATTGACATCGGCACTGCGAATCGATTTTCCGGTCCCGAGTTTCTCGCCAGGAATTTCAATCGTGAAGCTGACCCAGCCAGGCCCTTCATCGACGGCCGCCGGCTGTCGATAGCGGGAACTTTGAAAACGAACCAGTCCCGCTGGCTTGACTGCTGAATAAACCACAGCCGACTTGCCTCGATGGCTGATCACATCAAGAAACATGTTCTCGCGACTGGTGCCGCCGATCGAGTGGTCTTTCCAGGCTGCTCCTTCAGACGTGGCTTTCGCACCCGGATTCTCCAGCCAGAGTACGCCGCGTTTCGCCCCCTTTCGATCAGACGCCACAACGTCAAGGTCGCCATCGTTATCCATGTCGTACGAAACAAGCGACATCACCCAGCCGGCATCTCGTAAGCGATGGTATTTCCAGGCGGCGACATCTCGTGGATCTGGTGGCGACTCCAGCCACCCGATCGATGCGTTGTCACCCTTTGAACTGACAATCAGATCGATGCCGTTCTTCCCGTCAACGTCCATCGGCAAGGCGAACATCCAGGACTGCTGCTTTGCTGTGCATGATACGGCTTCGGTCTTCCATGATTCCGAATTCAAATACTCGTCCTGCGATTTCGGAGCCCAATGAAAGAACACCGTCCGCGTCTTGCCTTCGCACGAGCTGACAACGTCGGTCGCCCCATCGCCGTCCAGGTCGGCGAACACGGCATCTTCGGGAGACTTCACCGAACCGACGGTAACGGCGGGCCATGCAGCTGCCACCTTCGTCGGGCCTGGATTCAGGTAGACTCGAATGACGCCGCCTTCTTCCCAGCCCGTCGCGATGTCGAGATGCCCGTCGCCGTTGACATCGGTCATGCGAACTCCGTCTGCACCGCGCGACGAATTGTCAATCGTGTGCCGCTGCCAGGATTCGGCAGATTGACATGGTGAAACGAACGTCGAGATAAACACGAGGAACGCGAGGGCAAATTTCACAGGTAACCTCGTTGATTCTTCATTCAGGGGTTGGGTCCGGCAGCCGGAATTTCAAAACGGTCGCCGGTTGAAATGGCTTTGCCGTTGAGAAGCTCGGCGGCGGTCATCGGTCGTTTGCCTTCCGGCTGAACGGACAACAGTTCGACACTGCCGTCTTCGGTTTTAACGAACAATCTTTTCCTGTCGACCACTTCGACCGTTCCCGGTTCTCCGGCGACCGGCTGGTCGGACGACTCGACGTCGAGCACCAGCATGCGGATAGTCGCGTCACCCGAGTGCAGTACAGTTGAAGGCTTCGGCCACGGCTGCACCCCCCGAATGTGGCAGCCGACCAGTCGCGACGATTTGTTCCAGGGAACGGTTCCGTCAGTTTTCTGAAGCCGCGGCGCTTTGGTCACCAGGCTGGCATCCTGAATCAATTCCTGCGCCGTGCCGCTTGCCAGGTCGTCAACGACCTGGCAAGTCAGCGGCACGGCGAGTTCTGCCAGCCGGTCCTGAAGCTCGCCATACGTCTCCTTTTCGCCGATCTCCGTTTTGACAACGCCCAGAATCGGACCAGCATCGAGTTTCGGTTCGATGCGGAAAATCGTGATGCCGGTTTCAGTCTCGCCATTAATAATTGCAAACTGAATCGGCGCGGCACCTCGGTATTTGGGAAGCAGCGACGCGTGAACGTTGATCGCTCCGAGCCGCGGAATACTCAACAGTTCGGCGGACAGAATCTGGCCGTACGCGGCGGTGACGAACAGATCAGCATTGAACTCGCGCAGACGTTCCAGTGATTCCAGCGCGTTCGCTTTAGCCGGCTGAAAAACCGGCGTCCCGTGCTCGGTCGCCAGCTCCTTCATCGGATTGACATGGTTGTGGTGTCCTCGCCCGGTACGGTCCGGCTGAGTAACCAGTCCGACAACCTCGTGCGATGTTTCGTAAAGGCCCTGGAACGTCGACAGGGCGAATGAACCAGTTCCCAGCATGACAAGACGCAACGACACGCAACACTCCCTTTAATAAATCTGCTGGGTGAGCATCGCCCACCATTCGCTTGATCATGGATCCGTTAAGCTGGTGGCAATGCCCACCCTGCGATTGACAGTCAGTCAATACAGCTCCTCAGGGGCACCTTCCTTACGGCGGATCCGAATGTCGTCCAGTTGGGTATACGTCAGCAGCAACGCACCGTCGGCGGCACAGTAATCGAACAGGCGGCCCGTCGCTTCTTCTTCACTCGGCCACGGGTAACAGAAAATGACATCGAACTCGTCCGGTCCGATTTGCAGTTCGTCGTAAGCGTCGTCGCTGTCAACATCCCACACAAAACCTTCTCGATCGTGGTCTCCGCCGGAATCTTCGCTGGCGCCATCGGGAATGTAACTGCCCAGAGCAAACTCGACGTCAAGATAGTGAGCGTCCGCCAGATCGCGAGCGGCGTCCACCAGCGTTTCTTCAATCTCGATTCCGCAGGCGTCAAACCCGAGTTGCGAAGCCAGAGACGCGACAACTCCAAAACCACTGCCCCATTCACAGAACAGACGCCCCGGCGCAAGGTTCTGTTGGATAACCGCATTCAGCGCGTAGTAAGCCGCGACAAAATCCGATGGCACAAAACTGCCCGGTCGAACCCGGCTATGGTTCAGATAATCGTTGGTGCGGAGGTTTGCTTCATGCAGGAACTTATCGATCGACTCGGGAATGCGCCCACGTTCGATCGTTATGTCGAGATCAATTAAAGCCACCAGGAGCGCTCCGTCACCGCGTTGAAAAGGCGGCATTCTAACAGCCCGCTGAAAACGAGTGCCACTGGCTCTGCCAGTGCTTCCTTGAATCGACGGCGACAAGTATTTCCGCACTGGCAGAGCCAGTGGTATACGAAAAATTGAATGGTCAACTGTTTTTCAACTGGCAGCGAAGAGGCGACCGGCTTCTCATGAAACCATCGTGACGGCGGCGAAAAACTAACGCCGAATCGCCAGGCAGCTCCAGCCGAGCGGGCCTTGCTCGCCGCCTGCGTCTTCAAAGAAAAATGGTCGAAGCTGACTGATTTCGAACAGACCATCGAGTTCTTGTCGAATATCTTCTTCGAAAAGTCCCGGCGGACCGTGGTCCCGCTTTTCGTTGGCGTTTCCGGTGAAGACGATGAGTTGCGACCCAGCAGCGGTGACTCGTTCGAGCGTTTCCAGAATGATGCCAACGCCGACGTCTCGACGGATACAGTGAAAGCAGCCTCGGTCAAAGACCAGTGGAAACGGCTCTGATGGCCTGGCGATCGAACAAACGTCGCCGCAAATGAAGGTTACTTCGACGCCGGCTTCGGAAGCTTTCTGCATGGCCTGTTCAATCGCAAGCGCCGACAGGTCGATAGCTGTGACTTCGAAGCCGAGCTGAGCCAGCAGGACAGCATTGGTGCCCGTGCCGCAGCCAAGTTCCAGCACACGACACGGCTGGATCTTCGCTTCCGAGATGACACGACGAAGCTCAACCGAAGGCAGGCCGCTGTCCCACGGAGTGCTGCCGGTTTCGTATCGCTCATTCCAGTGCTGCGTGCGATCCATTTCTGTTTTATCTCTCCGTGTGGTCATGTCAGTGGAGCGTTGAGCAGGACGTGATGGTTCTCAGGCCACAGCGAATCTGTTCTGATACTCGGCGGTTGAACATTCGCCGCTCGTCTTGTGTCCGCGTTCAGTCACTCTCGAAACTCCTGCCTTATTGCCCCGCCCAATGCGGACTTTATCGAACTCTTCAATCCGGATCAGCCGTCAATGTCTGATGACGAGACAAACAATCAGCTTCTAGACTCAAAATCCGACCAGCACGGATCCGGCCTGCGAACGTTAAAGAGCCCACCAGCTCAGACAGACACCGCCGACACTCAACCAGAACGCAGATCGCGGCGAATCGACGATGAGCTGGGTCTGGGAATTCTGCTGGGAATCTGCGCTGCCGTTGGGTACTCAGGAGCAAACCTCGCCCTGCGGCAACTGGCCATTCCGAACGACCCTGGCTGGGCGATCTGGGTCACAGCGAACAAGGCGATCCCGGCTGCGGTGATTGCCTGGATTATGATCGCTTTGCAATGGTCAAGAGGTGAACCTGGCCTGCCGCCGGGCCGGATGATCTGGCGACTGGTTCTGGTCGGCCTGGCCATGCAGTACGCCGGCAACTTCATGTTTCAGTGGTCACTGAGTCTCGGCGGACTGGCCATCACCGTGCCTGTCTGTTTCTCGATGTTGATCAGCGCGGGAGCGTGGATGTCGCGGCTGGTTTGTGGCGAAGAGATCACACCGAAAACGATGGGAGCGATCGGAATTCTGATCGTTGCAGTCGGTGTACTGAGCAGCGGCGCCGGCTCGGCGACAACAGCAATGGGGCATGCTGATTCCTGGCAAACAGCAACGCTGGCGATACTTTCAGCCGCCGTGTCAGGAGTCACTTACGGAGCAACCGGAGTCGTCGTGCGAAGACTTGTAACCAGCTCGTTGACCATTCCGTCGTCGCTGGTTGTTCTCAGCACGACAGGCGCCGTGACGATGACCGCCCACGCCCTTCTGGTTGACGGCCCAGAGAAACTCTTCGCACTCTCTGAAGGTCACTGGCCGGCAATCATCGGAGCGGGAATTCTGAACGCCGCAGCGTTCTTTGCAGTAGCTGGTTCGCTGAAACGAATTCCGGTGACGTTTCTCAACATTCTGAACGCCTCGCAGAACGCGATGTGTGCCATCGGCGGCGTCCTGCTTTTTGCCGAGCCAATGACATGGCCATTGATTATCGGCTGCGGGCTGACAATCTTCGGAATCCTGCTCGTCGACCACCGCAGAAAGCCAGCCAACTGATCTCATGCGCAAGGCTGCAACGAATTCATGTCTCGCTGTCCGGCGGAGTTTCGCTCAGAGAATTGCCCGTCGCTGTCAGCGATTCAGACTCGACCTTCCCAGGCCAGTCCACCACGGAATCTAACGGCGTTCCATCGTCAGACTTTCTCAACAGAAAATAGCTGACCGTTGTCGCCGACCAGAAAAACGACGGCCCGAAACCAACGTAAAGCAACACGGGAACCAGCGTCCAGGCAACCGGACCAGAGCCACGAACAACGTTCTGCCAGTCAAAGCGACGACCTTCCGTCAACACTGCTTCAAGCTGACTGGCAATCACGCCTGCAGGATTCAACTGACTGTGCCGCCCCAGTCTGAAACTGACTGTCGATTCCTCAAACGGCAGCATCGATTCGGCTCCACATTCGACCGCTTCAGCTCCCAGTGAAATCGCCAGACCAACCAACGTGGCGATCAGAACTCGCGACACAGCAAAAACCGAAAATCCTGACACGGCAAACAGACCTGCGTGCCAGGGACGATCGAACAGGTATCCGAAAGTTCGACTCAGACCGTCGAAACCGTCGCTGTCTTCGGCACTGATGGCCGCAATCATCAACGGCCAGCCCAGAGCAAGCCCCAGAGTCAGCATCGCCATGAGAAAACCCGTAAACAAGACAATGCCCCAGCCGATCCCGAGAGCGATGCTACCGACCGTTGGAGCTAATGAGGCAGCGCAGCCCAGCAGCGCGTTGAATCCATACAGAATCAGAACGGCGCTCAGCGGTAGAATCGGAGCGACGAGGTAACTGAGTAACTGCCGCCGCGAGAATCCGAACGCCGCTCGGAGACTGATTCGCTTTCGAGCAGCGAACTGCAGCGCGTTCATCCGGCACAGCGCTCCGCCGACGAGCGACCAGACGATCAATGCCCACAATAATCGAGTCCATCCCAAAGCGAGAACTGGCCACGTCTGATTCGCCTGAAAAATCACTCGGGCCGGTTCGATCAACGTACGGACGGGTGTCAGCAGCGAAAACGCCGCCGAATCCCACGACAGCCAAGTATTGAGATGCGGTCGGGCAGTAAAACCCGCACAACCAGCCAGGCAGGAAACGATCGTTGGCTCCCTTTGAAATGTGATCTCGCTCAATCGTGCGGACGGAGCAAATGGCAGGAGCATGAACAGCGACTCACCCCATGCCAGAAGAACCAGAGCAAGCCCACCAAGGAACATCTTTCGTGGGTCAATCGCCAGGCCGGATGCTCGAAGAAGGTGCAGAGCCGGGAACAGCTCCCACAGATCGGTCGGCGATGTGGCTTGTGGGCTGTTATCGGTCTTTGTTGTCGGTGTCATGTCGCTCAACCAGAACGCGTCTGAATTGGGTGCTGCAGAAGTTTCGACAAGGCCGTTCGAAAATCAGTCAAGGCCTGGGTGTGCAACTTCCGGCCAGTACTCTTCGAAGACGAAGTGCGGGCTGTTGTCGAGGTCGTGGCAGTCGTAGCAGAATGTTTGAGCCTGCTTCAACGTTACTTTGACCAGCTTGCGGGCCGCTTCTATATCGTCGTTCTCGATCAGTTCGATGTGCTGGCTGCCGGGGCCGTGGCAGTTTTCACACTGATTGCCCAGCAGGTGAGCGGACAGTTTCTCGTTGATGTACCCCGAGTCGTATCTCAGGACCTGTTGAGGATGCCAGCCGGTGACGTGACACGACAGACACTCCGGATCGAACATTCGCGGAATGCCTCGTCGACCTTCGCGAAGACTGTCGAAGGCGGATGCGTGCCCCGTTTCGCTCCATTTGGCAAAGGCTTTGGTGTGACACTCGCCGCATTTTTCAGCACCAACGAACTTCGCGCCGCTCGGATGCTGGAGCACGGGTTCAGTTTCGGCAAGCTGTGAATCCTTCAGCATGTCCTGGTAAAACTTCATGTGCTCGACCATGCGCGGGTCGTCTTTGAACCGCTTGCCGTCAAGCTTGACCAGGTCGAATTTGAATTCGCCATCCGTCGCTGCGGGGTACCAGCCAACGAGTCCGGCATGTTTCCCTTTGTGGCCAACGGTGATCAGCGTGGTCTCGCCGATCTTCAACGGGTTGTCCGTGAGCGGCTCTTCGATCGGCCCCGTACTGAGGATCAGCGGGATCTCGGGAAACTGTTTTGCCAGCTCCTTCGACGTTGCCAGGCGAGAGTGCGAAAGCAGCACGATCAGATCGACGTTCTCGGCCTGCAACGCTGCGACAGCTTTCTTCAGCGGCTCGACCGGATCGATAACCTGCACCGTATCAGCATCGAGGTTCCCGCTGCCGTCGAGAAGTCCTGGATCGTAAATCGCGGTTAAACCAATCTTCTGCTCGCCAGCCTGCACAACTCGATGATGCACCGGCGTGCCGAGGTCGGCCGTTCCAAACAGGACGACGTTGGCAGCGAGAAACGACAGGGTCAGATTCGGATCGGAATCGTGCGGCACGTGTTGTGAAAGCAGCCAGCCAGCTCCCAGTTGAAGCTCTTCGGTGCCGAGAGCCAGGGCCCGATACTTCATATCCTTAAGAGCTGCCAGCAGCGTTTGAAACTTGAACTGGCTCTGCTGCCGGACTCGCTTCATTGTCCCGCCAAGGTCGACCGGAACGACCGGCCAGCCACGTTCTTCAAGCTGCCGCAGCAGTTCTGCTCGACGAGACACGCCACCATATTGCGGATCCGAACAACCGCACGGTTCGAAGTAGCCGTGCATCTGGCCGGTCGCGGCGAATACGACAGCCGGTTTTTCCCAGCCGTCGCAGTAGGGGCCGAAAGCCGGATCAGCACTCGCGGCAATGTGACTTTTTCCGGACGATGGCTCGTGTGAATTTTCCGACTGCCGATCGGTCGATGACGTATCAGTCGTTCCGGCCTGTGTCTCGGAATTTTCAGCAGAGGCATTCGCATCTGGCGACGGCGGCGGAACGTCACTGCTCTGATTGCCGGCCTCTTTCGAGCAACCTGAGAAACAGATCGTCAGCAGGACGACCACCGAAAGTCCAATCCATGAACTGGCGCGCATGATTATTCCTTGACGACGAATGTCGCTTTCAGGTTGAGAATCTCTGCATCAGGATGATTTGTCCGAAGCTTCAGCGTTGCAGGATCCGACGAGGTCCGAACAATCGAAGGCAGTCCCGCAGGAAATTTCAGCAACAGGCGATAACGGCGAACGTCACCTTCGCCAGGGGCAGGCTCAATCTCAACCTTCAGCCAGCTCGGATCAGCCACGACTTCCGTGAGTTTCAATTCTTCATTGAAGCCTCGACAGATCAGCAGAAGCGAGGCCTCATGTTCTTCCGTCGCGGAAATTTCCCCGGCGGCAATCGACATCGTGCTGTGCTGATAGCCTGTGCCTGGCTGCGGGAAGAACTGGTACGGTCCCGGACGGACACCAGTCACAGCGATCGAGAGCGTCGGCGTCTCGTCGAGATTTGTGTGAATCGTCACTGGTATTGAAAACTGGCCGACCGGAATCTGATGGTCTGCCGTGACCATGATGCGAGCAGCGGCTTTGATATTCGGAGTCTGAGGTTTTACATCTTTGCCATGTGGATCGGGCGGTGGAGTAGCCTCATCCGTCAGGCGGCTTGCAACTGCGTCCATTTCTTCACGAGTCAATTGCTTGACTTCGAATGTCAATCCTGGATAACTGCTCTCGACCTTTGTCACTTCGAGGTTTTCAGACATCTGAGAATAGACGTAACCATCAATCATTGCCTGTCCATCGACTTTCATTGAACCCAGTGACCATCGGTCTGCAGGCCACACGGCGAGGTCGACTCCAATAAAACCTTTCACAACCAGAGTCTGTGCCGGGTTCGCTGGATCGTTTGTGTGAATCTGAGCGGAATGCCTGAAGCCGGGGCCGGCCTGCTTGATTTCCCAGCTCAACTCAATCGTCGTCGACTCGCCGGGAGCGACCGTACTCCTGCCAAGCTCACCCAGCGTACACTGGCATGTGGTCCGTCCCGTCTTGAGCTTCAGTTCAGCTTCGCCATTGTTCGTCACAACGAACTTGTGAGTCCCTTTTGAGAATCTGGGGCGCGTTCCAAAGTCGAATTCGGTCTCTTCGAAAATCGCTTTCGGGTGAGGGCCAGATTCTGACGGTATTGGAAAATCGGGCTGATCCTCAATTTTCGTAACAGGTTGCTTCCCGGAAATATCGATCGACTGACTGATGCTCTGCGACAGCCAGGCGACCCCCATGATCGACAGAATCAACGAGAGAACGGCTACGATGACAGGTCCGGGACGCATGGTGACCTCCGTCAGGGGGCGATTGAACTGCCGAGCGTTGGCTCCGGCATCACCCGAGTTGTTAATGCTTGAAACAAATCTGAAATAAATACACTGGATCGACAAGCGTCGAAACCGTTGCCGCGGTCGGAGAACCGGGCGACCGGCACAAAGGAAGTCGCATCATACGGGGTTCGCCGGGTTCGGATAACTCATAATCACCAGGTGGGCGAGGTCATACAAACGGCGAACCGGGAATCCGCGTGGATGATAAATTAGCGGTTACGCCAGCAATGGCGAATTCGCTGGCTGCTCAATCGTCCAATGGAATTATCGGAGCGTCGTACGACTCATCGTCGAGCGGAATTATCGGGACATCATTCGAGCTGTCGTCCGGCTCAGCAGTCCCATCCAGTCCTGCTTCGTAATCGTCGCTCATATCCAGCGGTTCGGGCAGATCGAACCCCGAATCGTCATCCAGCGACGACGCCCCGCGGAAGTCAGATTCACGGTTTCCACGTTTCTCACTGGCACTTTCATCCGCGGCAGCCCGCATGGCTTCCGGTGAGACGCGAGGCAGTCGTGGCGCAGACGCTTCGACCACAAAGCTGTCATCTTCGTCAGGGATGGCGACCGGAACGTCCTGTCCAGCATCTAGAGGCGAGTGTTTCCGCCGTCTCGCCGCCTGCGGTACATTTTTCCGTTTCGCAGAAACCACTTGCGGAATCTCTGCGTTCGGAGTTCCTTTCAGGCCGTTGCTCTTTTCGACACGGACCAGGTTGTACCGAACGTCGGCGACGGACAGCTCATCACCAACTTTGAGGCGAGACTCGCGTTCAACCCGCTGGCTGTTGAGCCAGACGCCGTTGGTGCTTCCCAGATCCCGCACGACGATCGTATTTTCGACGCAGGCGATCAGGCAGTGAGTCCGCGACACCTTGCGACTTTCTTTGAGGATGACGTCGCAGTCCGGATTGCGACCGATCAGCAGGACAGGCTTGTCCAGCTTGATGGTCTTTCCAGGCGAGACGGGCACCAGTCGCACGGGCATGAATAAAGCTTCTCCCAAACACAGGTCGACAAATTTTGCCACCACTCGACAATGACGGGAACAATAGCCCTCGATCGTATCCAAAGCGGAACGGATCTGAAACGAGTAAACCTGCCTCGTCGCAGATTCGGGGCGCGGCGGATCTGGACAATTCGTTGCAGCCGGTCCACAAACCTGGCAGCGACTCCGGATTATGCCGCATCTGCGGAAATGTCCGGCTGAGCTTGTGCCTGTCGACAACGCTCAAAGCCGAATCAGCAAATCTTATGCAGCGCGTTCGAAATCAGTTTCGGTTTGCTCAGCCGAACCGTGACAACAGTCCGTGGGCAAATGTTTCGAAGCGTTCATGGCCAGAGTGTCCCATTCGAACGGCGACAGTCTTTTTTCTGGAATCTGAAGCGAAACGGCAAACCGCCCGCTGCGTTTTGAGAATCTCAGCCGACGGAAAGCGGCAAACGAGCGGATCGAACTCCGACCGGGAAACGCGGTGACCTGCCGAAGACAACACTGCAACGAGTGCGTCGTCCGAGCGCTGTCAGCGTCGCTGGTTCCCCCCAGTTGGACCAGAAAACCGCCTGGCTGCAGGCATGCCAGCCGGCCAGCCAGTTCCATCATCGATGCTCGGGAAAAGGTGTTCTGGCATTTACTTTTCTCGGCAACCGGTACAACGACAAGGTCGAAGCCTGTGTCCGACTGGTCGAACTGCGCGCGAGGTGTGTTGCCTAAACAGCACTCGGCTTCGGGGATTGCTTCCTGAAGCGAATCAGCGTCCACTTCGTCAGTGCAGGTTACCAGCAGCCCCAGACTTGTCAGTTCGTGAATCAGCTCGGTGTTCGAAATTCCGCAGAGCAGAACCCGCGAACCGGGAACGATGCCCGGCCGATTGACCAGGCAACGGACCGTTTCAGTGACCACCGCCGACGGCTTGTGCAGTTTCTGACCGTCTGAATTAACCACGCCGCCTCCATGCTGCACCGATCAGCAGGCCGCCCACGAGCAGACTTTGCCAATTCTCAAACTTCGAAGTCCTGAATTATCCGCAGCGCCGACCAGGCCGAAGAGCCCGACCAGCGGTTCCAGGTTCTGAATCACGACACCGATTACCAAGGATTCCCGAAGGAAAACCGTCGCTCAGGAGAACTCCCAACCGTTTGCCGGTAATCTACGCCCGCCCGGAAAAGAGCGTCAATATGGCCTCGCAGCAGATCGGGCGCCGACTCACGCAAGTACGAACAGAAGTCTCCAACAAAGGAGACTCAAACAGGATACCGGACTGTGGCTGGAAAAAAGTCTCAACAGAATCAGGCGAAAACCGAAGCTCCCTCGTTCGAAGGAGCGATCGTCGAGCTGCAGAGTATTGTCGGACAACTCGAAGATGGATCACTGCCTCTGGAAGAATCGATGGAGCAGTTCGAAAGAGGCATTTCCCTGTTGAGAAACTGCTACAAAGTTCTTGAGCAGGCTGAACAACGGATCGAAGTTCTGACGAGCGTCGCCGAGGACGGCACTGTCGAAACCGAGACTTTCGACGCATCCGCGACTTTCGCCTCATCGGCGGCGACAGAATCTTCCAGCGGCAGGTCGAGCAGCTCCGACAAACCGGTATCGCAGAAACCGAAAGCTCGTCGCGGCCCAACGTCCGAAGAGTCGCTGTTTTGAACCTGATCCTGACACTTGAAGAAATAACACACCGAAACCGAAACACATCTGCTTCCCCCTGACCGATTGATCCATTCTGATGCCCATTTCGGATTCACAACTTGCCGCGCTGGAAAAAGCCGCTCGTGAGGCATCCCGAAACGCGTGGTGTCCGTATAGCCGGTTTGCCGTTGGTGCGGCTCTGCTTGCTGTGGATGGTCGAATTTTTACTGGTTGCAACGTCGAAAACGCGTCCCACGGATTGACGATCTGTGCCGAACGAAATGCTTTTGGTCAGGCCATTGTCGCCGGCTGTCGTGAATTCAGATTACTGCTGGTTTTCACGGCGACTCCCAAACCGACAGCTCCGTGCGGTGCCTGTCGGCAGGTAATCATCGAATTGGCACCGGACATCGAAATCGTCAGCCTTTGCGACGGACCGGATGACATCCGGGTCTCCATTGGCGACCTGCTCCCTCTCAGTTTCGGGCCGCATAATCTGAGCTAATTCAACAGGCTCCGTAAACATCTCTGCTCATAGCGAGCCGCCGCTCGTTGGAAACCGTTACGACATCATGAATCCTCGCAGCAAATCCGAAGACTCTCCCTGGAAGCGACCACAGAAACGAGACTCGCCGCGCGAAACTGTCGAGGTGAACGGGTCATTCGTTTCAGTCGGCCAGGAAGTTGAACTGACCATTGACTCGATGACGCTCGAAGGGCAATCGCTCGCCCGACTTGATGGATACGTTTTGTTTGTGTCCGGTGCCATTCCCGGCGAATCGGTCAAAGCCAAAGTCGTCACCGTCGGAAAGAAATTCGGTCGGGCGCGAGTGATCAACGTTTCTAAGCCGGCTGAAACACGAGTCGCTCCGAAGTGCCGACATTTCGGGCGCTGCGGCGGTTGCCTGTGGCAGCACATCGAGTACGACGAGCAGCTCCACTGGAAGGAAGAACTCGTTCGCGCGACGCTTGAACACAAGCTGCGAAAAAAGGGGCTTCCGATTCTGCCGATGATCGGTATCCCCGAACCGTGGGGAACTCGGAACAAGATCCACTACTCTGTCGTCGACTTCGGCCAGGGCCGGACCAGCAATCTGCACCTTTGCCACCACAAGGAACACAGCACCGAACTGGAGCAGATTCACGAATGCCCCGTCCATCATCCTGCCGGTGACGAAATCGCCCGACAGGTGCAGAAGTGGCTGCGGGAACGCAACGTGCCCGTGGCCAGTTCAGAGTCGACCGAGCCGGGGCTGAAGAGTGTCCTGGTCCGCACAGCAGGAAACGGCGAACAATCGCACGTCGTCCTGATCGCAACCAGCGACCGAATCTCCGAACTGCGAGGTGCCGAACAGGCCTTCCTCAAGATCCCCGGAGTCGCGGGCGTCCATCTCAACATTCAGACCGACGCGAAGAGCACCTATATCGGTCGCGAAACAAAATTTCTCGCTGGCGACACTCGCCTGGTTGAACACGTCGGCGGTATCGAGTTTCACGTTTCGCCGGACGCCTTCTTCCAGACCAGTGCGTACTGCGCGGACCAGCTCTTGAAGCTTGTACAGAAACACATCCCCGGCAATGTGCCGAGTTCGATCCTTGATCTGTATTCGGGAGTCGGCCTGTTCTCGATCCCGCTGGCCGCTGTCGGGCACCGAGTCACCGCCGTCGAGGAAAACCCGACATCCGTCGCCGACGGATTGGAGACTCTTCGTCAGAATGAAATCTCCGGCTGCCGCTTCGTTCAGAGTCGCGTGCAGAACTTCCTGAAGGGCGTCCCACGATCGCTGAAATTCGAAACAGTAATTCTCGATCCGCCGCGCGACGGCTGCCCGGAGTGGTCCGTCAAAATCATCGCCCGAGGCCTGCGACCTCGACGAATCATCAACGTCTCGTGCAATCCGCAGGCCCTGGCCAGCGACCTGGAAGTCCTGACTCAGTCAGGCTACCGCATCGTCGAGATCCAGCCGGTCGACATGTTCCCACACACTGCACACATCGAAACAGTGGCTCTGCTGGAACGAGTGACCGAGCCACAAGGTAGAAAATCCGGCAAGGGTCGCGCTAAGCAACGGAGCGGGCAGCAAACCAGCAAGTCTCCCCAGCCCGGCAAACCCAGCAAACCTAACAGGCCGAGCCAGAATCTGATCCGAAAGAACAAACCGCAGGGATCCGCCGAGTAGAGTTGCTTCAGAATCAATTTTCAGACTTCTTGATCCGATCAACGCCTGACTGGTCGTTGTTGCCGACCGATTCAGGATGTCAGCTTGTCGATGATCATCTGCCGAACCGAGCCAGCATCGGCGCCTTTCAGTTCCCGCATGACCTGTCCGATCAGTGGGCCGACAGCCTGCTGTTTTCCGTTGCGAACGTCTTCGACAGCTTTGGCATTTCGCTCATTGTCGATGACAGCCTGAATCGCTGCGTCGATCTTACCGGTGTCTTTTACGACAACCAGACCTTTGTCAGCGATGATCGATTCAACAGAATTCGCTGAGACTTCCGTGCCGTCATCAGTCAGGGCCAGCAACTCGGCAAACACTTCGCGGCCACTTTTGACCGTGATATCCCCCTTCACGATTCGCTCAAGAATGTTACCGAGCACTGCTGCTGGAATCGCAAACTCGGCAATCTCCACCTTGCGGTCGTTCAGCTCACGCTGCACATCCTGAGTCACCCAGTTGGCAGCCTGCTTCCCATCACCGCAGACGGCGGTCACTTCGTCAAAGTAGTCGGCATACTCGCGGCCCTGATCAACAATCACGCTGGCATCGTAGGCCGAAAGCCCGAGATCGTTCACATAACTTTTCCGACGATCGGCAGGGAAGACACACAGTGTCGCTCGAATGGCGTCGAACTGTTCGTCGGTCGTCGTGACGGGAACCAGGTCGGGGTCAGGGAAGTAGCGATAGTCAGCGGCGTCCTCTTTGCCGCGTTGCGCGAAGGTCTGTCCGCGGTCGGCATCCCAGCCTCGAGTTTCCTTCGGAACGTCGCCGATCCGCTTGCGTTCGGTTTCCCAGGCTTTGGCCTGTCGTTTGATTTCATATTCAATTGCAGCTTCCACTCCGCGAAAGCTGTTCAGATTCTTGATTTCGACGATAGGTGTCGGAATTTTTTCGCCGCCTTCGAGAACGTGCAGGTTGACGTTCGCGTCGCAACGCATGCTGCCTTCCTGCATGTTGCAGTCAGAAACTTCGATATACCGCAGCAGCAGCCGGAGTTCTTCCAGAAAGACACGGGCCTCCTCGGCACAGCGGATGTCTGGCTCAGAAACGATTTCCAGCAGCGGCGTCCCGGTTCGGTTGAGGTCGACTTTACTATCTCCGCCACGACCGGACTCGTCGTGCATGTTCTTGCCGGCATCTTCTTCCAGATGAGCCCGGATCAGCCGAACCTTCGTTGTTTCACCGGACGATGGCAGCGTGACTTCAACCCATCCGTCATAGCTGAACGGCAAGTCGAACTGGCTGATCTGATAAGCCTTCGGCAGGTCAGGATAGTAATACTGCTTACGGTCCCACTTGGTGAACTTCGCCAGATTCAGGTTCAAAGCCATCGCCGTTTTCTGCGAGAGCCGAAGCGCTTCCTGATTCATGACGGGCAACGAACCGGGCAGACCGAGACAGACCGGACACGTCTGCACATTGGGATTGTCCGGGTTGAAAAGGTTCGCGCAACCGCAGAACAGCTTTGACTTCGTCAGAAGTTGAACGTGAACTTCGAGTCCGATGATCGGCGTAAATTCCATGTCGACTCTCGTCTGCTGGTTTGGCAGTTAATGCTAATCGCTGACTAAAACTTAGTGTCGTGTGGCACTGGCCTTGCCAGTGTTAGTTGAGAGTGCAATTCGGGAGCACTGGCAAAGCCAGTGGCACACAAGAAGAGCTAGCTGAATATCGGACGCTTCGTGTGCCAGTCCGTTTCGCGTTCGAACATTCGAGCAGCCCGCAGCAGCTTTTCCTCTTCAAACGGCCCGGCCAGAAGTTGCAGTCCGATTGGCAGTCCGCTCCCGCTGAATCCGGCCGGGACGGACACTCCGGGGATGCCGGCAAGATTTGCGCTGATCGTGCAGATGTCCGAAAGGTACATCTGCAGCGGGTCGTCAACGAGTTCGCCGATTTTGAACGCCGGCGTCGGGCAGGTCGGCCCTGCCAGCACGTCAACGTTTGCGAAAGCCGCGTCGAAGTCGTTACGAATCAGGCGACGAACCTTCAAGGCTTTCAAGTAGTACTGATCGCTGTAGCCCTCGGACAAGGCGAACACGCCGAGCATGATTCGCCGTTTCACTTCCGCACCAAAACCTTCCGCTCGACTGGCCGCGTACATGTCGATCATATTTTCGAACTGTTCGGCCCGGTGGCCGTAGTGAACTCCGTCGTAGCGTGCGAGATTGCTCGACGCTTCCGAGCACGCAATCAGGTAATAAGTCGCGACGGCATACTTCGTGTGCGGCAGCGAAACTTCCGAGACTTCCGCCCCCAGCGATCGATAAACGTCGATGGCCGCTCGCACGGAAGAGTCAACATCCGAGTCGATACCTTCTCCAAAGAATTCCGACACCACTCCGACTCGCAGACCATTCAGTGGCTGATCGACCGTTGCCGAGTAACTCGGAACCGGGCGATCAACGCTAGTCGAATCGCGATTGTCGTGGCCAGCGATCGATTCCAGCAGCAACGCCGCGCCCGTAACGTCGACCGAGAACGGTCCGATCTGATCGAGCGAGCTGGCGAACGCGACCAGCCCATACCTGGACACCCGACCGTAAGTTGGCTTCATGCCAACGACGCCGCAGAACGAAGCCGGCTGACGAATCGAACCTCCGGTGTCACTCCCAAGGCTTAGCGTTGCCAGTCTCGCACTCACTGCCGCCGCCGAACCGCCGCTTGATCCGCCAGGAGCACGTTCCGTATTCCAGGGGTTTCTCGTCACCCTCAGCGCGGAGTTCTCGGTCGACGACCCCATCGCAAATTCGTCGAGGTTTGTTTTTCCGATGAGGACCGCGTCGGCGTTCTGCAATTTCGTCGTGACATGAGCGTCGTAAGGGGGGACGAAGTTTTCCAGCATGCGACTCGCGCAGGTAGTGGCGAGCCCCTTCGTGCAGATGTTGTCTTTCACAGCAACGGGCAGGCCGGCCAGTTTTCCGAGTGGCTCTTTTGCTACACGCTTGCGATCAACCTGAGCCGCTTGAGCCAGAGCACCTTCTGCATCAACGGTCAAAAATGCACCGACAGCTTCACCATGCGTCGAAATTTCGTCGAGATAAGCCTGCGTGACTTCAACAGCCGAAACAGCGCCGCCCTGCATGGCGTCGAGAAGCTGGCCAGTTGTCGATCCGGTTATGTCCATCGCAAATCAGCTCCGGTGTTCCAGGTCGATCGCCTGGTCTTCGGGATTGAGTAAAGCAAAAGCCGTCAAAAACTGTCAGGCATTTTCCAGAATCTGTGGAACGAGGAAGTACTTGCCGTCGGTTTTCGGAGCGTTCGACAGCGACTCTTCTCGCGGCAGGCTCGGACGCACTTCATCGGCGCGAAACGCGTTCGCAACATCGGCGACGTGAGCCATCGGTTCGACTTCCGAGACGTCGACTTCGTCCAGCACGGCGACGTAACCCAGAATTCCATCGAGCTGTTGCCCAATCTGTTTTAACTCTTCCTCGGATAGTTTCAGACGAGCAAGCGTCGCGACTTTCTGGACGTCTTGGGGACTCAGCATAGGTAATCTCCAGGAACTGGCTTGAGATCCAGACGGCACCGTTGGACCGAAGCTGTCATTCAGTCGGTTCGCGAGACGTCCGCAAAGTTGATCAAAAGCCGAACATCAGATGCAAAAGCACCCCGGCTGCCAGAAAGCAGTCGGGGTGCTGAATTTTCTCGTTCGAGCGCTGGCATCATCACGATTTCTCGACGTGACGCCGCGTTTCGCCGATTAACCTTGTCCAGGAATTGTGAACGGCTCTCGAACCACAGCTTTCTGGACTCGGTTTGACCGAATGCAGTTCACGCAGACCTTCTTACGAGCAGCGCCTTCCGGCGTCTGAACGCGAATATTCTGCAGATTCGGGTAGTAATAACGCTTGGTAATGCCCGTTGTCTTTCGACCGTTACCACCGAGGTACTTGGCTTTTCCGCGTTGGCAGAGCTTGTTGCCTCGACCAGCTTCTTTTCCGCAAACGTCGCAAACCCTTGACATGACTCGACTTTCTCTTCTTCAGACGGGAATCCCCGTGAATCGCAATTAAGTGAAGCGGGGGATTGTAACCTCAGAACGTCCCGTATCAAGCTCGCCGAAAATGACATTCTCGCCGCTGTCCGTTCGTTATTTCCGGGCAGGTCGAACCCTGCCTGGCGAAGTCTCAGGCACACATCATCGACAAATTGGTTCGAACTCCGTCAGGCGAAGCGTGATCTACGAGATTATTTCGTGGACGACGTCTCCGTAGACATCCGTCAGTCGGAAATCGCGACCGGCGAAATTGAACGTGAGTCGTTCGTGGTCGAGCCCGAGCAAATGCAGAATCGTGGCGTGCCAGTCGTGAATACTGACCGGATTTTCAACGGCTTTGTGACCAAACTCGTCAGTGGCTCCGTAAGCCATCCCACCTTTGACTCCGCCGCCGGCCATCCAGATCGTGAACCCTTTGTTGTTGTGATCCCGGCCGGTACCGCTTTGAGCGTACGGAGTACGACCGAACTCGCCCGCCCAGATCACCAGTGTGTCTTTCAGCATGTCCCGTTGTTTGAGATCGGCCAGCAACGCCGCCACCGGCTGGTCTGTCGCGAGACAACTTTCAGCAAGATTGTCTTTCAACAGAAAGTGGTGGTCCCAGCCGACCGGCGCGGTCAGCTCGATAAATCGGACGCCGGCTTCGGCCATTCGCCGCGCCAGCAGACACTGCCTGCCGAATCGGTCCGTCGGTAGTCCCGCGCCGATGCCGTACGACTCGAGCATCGTCGGCTGTTCGGATTTCAGGTCGAGCAACTCAGGCACCGAATGCTGCATCCGGAATGCGAGCTCGAAAGTCTCGATCGCGCCTTCGATCTCGGGATGGTGCGCGTCACGTTTTAACTTCGACGCGTTCAGCTCGCGGATCAGATCGAGCTGCCGACGCTGCTGTCCGGCCGAAAGTTGCGAATTGTCAATGTTCTTCAAAGGCGGCCCCGGCTCCTGATCGATGCCCATCAGTTTGGCATAGAAGCCCGGGATCTGATTCGTACCGATCTTCGTCGCCTGAAAAATCGACGGCAGAAAACTCGTTCCGTAATTCCGTGCCCCACCGTTGTCGGCAGGCGGGTTAAGCGTGATGAATCCAGGCAGGTCTGTGTTCTCTGTGCCCAGCCCGTAGACTGTCCAGGCCCCCATTGACGGTCTGGTGAACTGAAAGCTTCCAGTATGAAGCTGGATAAACGCCTGCGAGTGGTTCGGCAGGTCCGTCTGCATGCTGTGAATCATGCAGATGTCGTCGGCGTGTTTCGCCACGTTCGGACACACTTCAGAGAACGAGAGTCCCGACTCACCGTGTTGAGCAAACTTAAACGGCGAAGGCATCATCCGAGGGCCGAACTTCGTCACTTCGCTGCCGGCCTGTTTCGCCAGCTCCGGCTTATGATCGAACAGGTCGACGTGCGAAGGGCCTCCGTTCATGCAAAGGAAGATCACCCGTTTCGCTCGGGGAGCAAAGTGCGTCGGCTTCGGAGCCAGCTCGCTGTCGGAATTGCCTGCCGCGCGCGCAGCGACTTCCTGAGCGAGTCCAGCGAAAGCCAGGTATCCGAAGCCCGAGGCCAGCGACTTCAGCACAGAGCGACGAGGTAATACGAGGTCTGGAATCATTGTCATTTTTCCTGGCGATTTGGTCGGCACTTTCAATCGGACTCAATCGATATTTCGGAACTCGGCCGTGCAGAGGATTGCCTGACAGAAACGAGCCAACGCGTCGGCCCCACCGCCTTTGCCTGGTGACTGGCCGTTCGCTTCTGAATCATCCGAAAGAAACTTCAACGCGCTGGTTTCTTCGTCAGCGTCAGGCTTCCGGCCAAAACACAATCGAAAAACGGAGTTAATCGCTGCTTTCTGGTCGTCGCCAGTTTCATCACGAACACGTTTCGCAAGAGCCGTTGACCGATCCCGCACGAACGGACTGTTCATCAGATACAGAGCCTGCGTTGGTACGTTCGTCGTTTCTCGTGCCCCCGTCACGAAGCTGGCCGATGCAAAATCAAAAAGCTCCAGCACGTCGGGCAGCCGGTCGCGAATCACCGGAAGATAGACCGATCGATTCAGACTGCCATCGAGGTCGGTCGGAAGTCGCTTGTCCAGGCCGATCAGCGAAATGGGGCGGTCACCGATGACCCGCCCGACAAGCGAAGCTTCAGGCCGTGCCCGATCCAGCTCACCGGAAACCGCCAGCATCGCATCGCGAATGGCCTCTGCTTCGAGCCGTCGCTTCGGCATTCTCCATAAAAGTCGATTATCGGGGTCAGAGATAAACGCCCCTTCGCGCCATGTCGATGCCTGACGGTACGTTCGCGAGAGAACCAGCTCGCGAACCATCGACTTGATCGACCATTCATTCTCAACAAACCGCAACGCCAGAAAATCCAGCAGTTCCGGGTGACTCGGCAGCTGGCCGGTCGAACCAAAATCGTCAACGGTCGCAACGAGTCCTTCGCCGAAGACATGCTTCCAGATTCTGTTAACCATGACGCGCGACGTGAGCGGGTGCTGCGGATCGGTCAGCCACTGAGCAAACTCCAACCGACCGCTGGCATCTTTCGACAAGGCATTTGCCTGACGCAAACCAAAGACTGTCGGAAACGCGCGAGGGACGACATCGCCAGGCTGGTCGATTTCGCCGCGTTTCAACACTGGAACGTCGACAACTTTTTCTCGATCCCGAACGCCCATCGTCAGCGGCAGAGCTTTGCCATCGGAGTCGACCTTCTCAAGTTGCCCTTTGATGGAGCCAGTCCGCCAGAAAATTCGAAGCGCGTCACTCAGTGTGAAGATGTTCGACGCGTCCCTGCCTTCCTTGATTGCCTTGAAAACGGCGGCACGACCGTCTTTTTCTTCCTGCCGAAGCTTTGCCAGTTCGGCTTCCAGTTTCGCAACACGTTCGGGCTTGATCGACTCATGGTAAACCGGAAGACCAGCCTCGACCGGAAGTGGCAGCGGATCTCCACCGACTCGGTTCGCAGGTGAGACGAACGTTCCAAAGTAAGTCTTCGTGCTGGCAAAGATGCCGGCAAGCGCGTAGTAATCCTTCATCGAGAACGCGTCGAACTTGTGATCATGGCATCTCGCGCACGCGACCGAACTGCCGAGAACCGCGCGCGTCACGGTGTCAATCTGCTCGTCGACGATGTCTGCCTGAAACTGCAACGCGTTCATTTCGTCGAGATTCTTCGTGCCGACCGCCAGAAACCCCGTCGCGATCAACAACCGTGCTCGCTCCTCGATCGAATCAAACGGCAACAGATCTCCCGCGAGCTGCTCGGTCAGAAATCTGTCATACGGCACGTCGGCATTTACGCAGTCGATGACGTAATCGCGATATCGCCAGGCGTAGGGGAACGAGATGTTGGCGTCTTTGCCGCTGGACTCGGCAAACCGTGCAACATCCAGCCAGTGCCTGCCCCATCGCTCGCCAAACTGCGGCGACGCCAGCAAATCGTCAACTTCAATTGCCAGTGCTTTGTCGACGCCTTCTTTGCTGGTTCGATCAACGAACTGATCGATCGCGTCAGGCGATGGCGGAAGCCCGATCAGATCAAAGTGAAGCCTCCGAATCAGTGCTGGCATTTCGGCATCGGACGATGGAACGAGTCCTTGTTCCCGAAGCTTCGAAAGGATGAAATGGTCGACGTCACGTCGCGACCAGACATCTCCGTCCACCCGAGGAACCACCGACAATCGAGGAGCCTGAAACGCCCAGAAATCTCGCCCTGCTTTGCGCACAGAAGCCAGCTCGTCCGATGCTTCTTCCCGCGGATCGGAAGCTCCCGTTTCGATCCACTTCCGCAAGTCGGCAATGACGGAATCTGAAAGCCTGCGTTTCTGAGGCGGCATCTTCAGATCTGGATCCGAATGCGTCACGGCGGTCAGCAGGATGCTCTTCTCCGGCGATCCCGGCACGACCGCCGGCCCACGATCTCCGCCAGCGCGAACAGCCTCACGAGTATCAAGTCGCAGTCCCCCTTCGGAAGCACCGGACTGTTTCGAGTGGCACTCGTAGCAGTGTTTGACGAGCACCGGTCGAATGTTCGACTCAAAGAATCGCACGCCCGCAACATCGTCTGCTGGCTTCTGGCTGACTTGAGCAGTCGCCACGCCGGCGACCAGCGTTACGGCAACAACCGCAACGAATCGAAATGTCAAAATCGGATCATTAATCGAAAACATGTTCTACAACGGAACCTGTCTGCGGGGTGCGTCTCAACGCACCGCTGGGCCTGAATGGTGCAGGTGCGTCAAAACGCTGCCTGTGACTGTCAGTGGTATCTCTGAAAGTACCGTCGAACGCTCACAGAAAACAATTCAGTCGCCTTCAAACCGAACATCAGAAATGGTGACGCCCCGTTCGCGAACAACGAATTGTGATAGACACTCGGCGTTCAGAATCGACGCTGGACGCCGCGAGTTGATCCGTATCTGGCCATTGATCGCCACCAGAATCCGGTTAGGCGTCATCGTCAGTCGAACGTCGACATCCCTCGACTCATTGCCGATGGTGTCTGGTGATGCACGAAGAGGTCGTTGAGTTTGCGCCTCATCCTTCTGTGGTTCTGACAAGGTCACCTTACCAGACTCATGCGACACGGCTGCCCAGCGTCGCGTGTCACGATTGAGCAATCGCAATTCAAATTCGATCGGTGATGGCTCTTCGACGGAGGCTTCTTCAGCACTGCGAGAGAAGCGGCACTCGATCACTCCGTTGCGATACGGCCGAAGAAAAGTGGCCGGCCAGGCAGTTTCGGACTCGCAGATCATCGAATCTTCTTCGATCGTCCAGCCTTCGCACGCCCACAAACGAGGAAGAAACGGGTTCTCCCAACTGCTGCGTACGAGATCTGATTCACTGAGTTGTCTCTCATCGAATAAGATGGCGGAATCGCCTGAGCTGGTGGGTTCTTCAAGCTCTGACGTGTCGCCTGTTTCCGCTGGATCGTCTGAGAGTTCTGTTCTGTCCTGATCCGACGCTGGCATTGACGAAACCTTTGGTTCGTCCCGTTGAGCCGTTGAACTGTCGAGGCAACCGGACAGCGCCGACACGGCTGAAACCGTCATCAGAATCAGAATCATGGATTGAGTCGGCAGGTTCATCAGGTGATGTCTACTCGTCGAAGAGTTGTTCCAAACGAATAATTCGGCAGCAATCAGGATGAGAATTCCAGAAACACTGATCTCCGCTGATTCTGCTCACAGAATCAGCAAAAATCAGCGTCGATTAGTGTTCCGAATCTTTCAATCAAACAGTCTCGGATCGTCCGTGGTTTGCTCGGCATCGGGTCTACGATAGCATGGCAGCGTCACTTTCGGCGACGCCTTATTGGCTGCCCTGAAGTGATCGCGCGAGCCCGAAACTCAAAGAACGTCATCGGCAGGTATCAACGTGTCAGAAACAGAGATTACCATTCGCGACGCGACAATTGGCGATGCCGACACGATCGCTGAATTCAACTGCCAGCTGGCGTTGGAGACGGAAGATAAATTGCTCGATCCGGAGACCGTTCGAGCTGGCGTGAAGGCGTTGCTCAACGACGCTCGTCGAGGGCGTTACTTCGTGGCATGCAGATCGGACGGGCGAATCGTCGGACAGCTGATGCACACCTTTGAGTGGAGTGACTGGCGGAACGGTGATATCTGGTGGCTGCAGAGTGTCTATGTGCATGCCGATTTTCGACGCCAGGGAGTCTTTCGGAAACTCAACCAGCATCTTGAACAACTGGCCGAGTCGACTCCGGGCGTCGTTGGGCTGCGGCTTTACGTTGAGAACGAGAACGCTCGCGCGCAGCAGACGTATCGTTCCCTTGATCTCGTTGACCCTGGCTACCGCGTGATGGAGCGAATCTTTGCCTCCCAGCGAACTATTGAGCCGCAAGCTGAGTGAGTTCCTGGCGAGCGGTCTCACTGACGGCGGCGTAGGCGTATCGGTCGAGAACTTCGGAATAAAGCTTCGCAGCGTCGTTTCGCAGACCGATTCTGGTGAGAGACCGGCCGGCTTCAAGCATACTTTCAGCGCTGAGAGGATGTTCGGAGTCGTAAACCAGCGGCACCTTCAGGAACGTCGCCGCCGCAATTTCAAAGTCCTGCCGAACGACGTAGCCTCGACCAAGCAGAAACAGTGGCCCTGGTCGCAAAGCCGGTTCCAGCTTGCCGAGATTCGTGTCCCAACGCTCCAGGTTGAAGTCGGTGACGTCGCCAGCGCGAACCTGAAACCGAAGCCGCTGCCAACTGGCAAGTTGCTTGATTCGACCGCCTGAACTTCTGGCCAGTTCATTAAACACAGCCAGTGATTTTTCGCTGTAGTCTGGATCAAAGAAGAGCCAGCTTGCCGCCATCAGTCGGGCGATTGGTTTCTCGTCGTTCAGCCACGAGACGGCTGCGGCACGAGCTTCGCCTTCAGCCGTCAAATCGTTCCAGAGAAGCGGAATCAGGTTGATGTGGGCAGTTTCTGAGTCGCTTTCAAACAGCAATCGAAACCTCGTCCCGGCAGTCAGGTAGTCGTTCCGTTTCAGAGCACAGCGAACCATCATGCTGAGAATTTCTCGACGCATCCAGACTCGCGGCTCAGAGTTAACGGCCTCGGTAAACTGAAACTCGGCATCACGAGTCCGTCCTTCGTCGAACGCTTTAATGCCTTCCTTCTGAGCCGTCGTCTGCGCGGTGCGAATCGTGACAACGTTCGACGAGCTGAGTTCCTTTGCCTTGTCGGACGATGACTGTCTGTAGGTGAGTTTGCTGCCGGTGTAGTCGATGATCTGGCACCGGATCGTGATGCGACTGCCTGGAGTCGAGCCGCGCTGCACAACTTCGTCGCTGTACTGAGCAAAGACATTCTGGCTGCTGGCAAGAATCAGCAGGAAGAAGAGTTGGGAGCCAGTTTTGACGATCCGCATCGAACTCGTACTTTCCGTTCGTTGAGATAATTCTGCGAAGACTGCAACTGGATTGCTCTGGCATCGTGACCTGGATTCTGACGTCGTCAAAGAATCTCGCCTTTGCGTGATCCTTTCTTACTTGCGACCGAATTTGGTCACGTCGCGGTATCGATAACTGCCGCCATTTTCACGAGCCAGTTTCTTGAGAAAGTTGTCAACGTCCAGGTTGGCGCCACGACCGAACTCGACCGTGTGAATCGCGGATTTGCCTCGATTGATCCGCTTGATTTCGTTGAGATCCGCTGCCGACATGATTGGCTGTTCGGCGTCGGTCAACAGGAAGATGTTTTCCGGGCTGTAGCTGAGTGCCTTCTTCAACGCTGGCATGTGAGCGGTGCCGCCTTCCGGTCCGATACCGCTGAGGTATTGCCGAGCCTGGTTCTTGCGAATTTCGGTTGCCCACCACATGGATGGTGCCAGATTGCTCAGCGACATTTCTCGGAAATGTGTGTTGTAGAAAATGATCTGAAACTGCTGAGTCGAATCGAGACTTTGCAGACTCGCCGCGACTTCGCCCTTGGCAACCAGAAGCTGCTTGTAGAAGCCCATGCTGCTCGAATAGTCAACCACATAAACGAAACGCGTGCCGGAAGCCTTGATATCGAAAAACGATGTTTCGCCGTGCTTCGTTGATTGTGTGGAGGTGGCGACGGGAGCTCCGTCGGTCGACTCCAGAACGTTCGCGGCTGTGGCGGGTGCCGGCATGCTGAATGATTGCCCGGCTCCAAGGACCAGCGGCGTGTCCAGGTCCGGAAGACTGACCAGATCATTAGGGATACTGTTAAGACTTTCGGCAGCCGCGTCGGCCAGTTCAGCTTCCGTCGGGACGGTCTCGGTGTTGGCCTGTGAGAGGTCAGGAGCCGGCGGCTCGGTTGTATTTTCAGCGACGTTATTTTCGAGCTGGTCGGCGGCATCTTTGACATAAATGCCGACGTCTCGGAAGTTCTCGTCACTCGCGCCGGACTGACCACGTTCGCAGCTTTGCAGACCAGCGGCGAAGCAGAACATCAGCGTACCGTGCAGGCAGATCGAGACAATCCAGCTCGGAACCGTCGGCTGATCCGGCGATGCCTGATAGCTCAGCTTTGGTGGTGTCCAACGACGTTTTCTGGACATCAGCGATGACTCTTCGCGCAGGGTGTGTCTCGACACACCGTTGGTTCCGATTCTGGTGCTGACTGCTACGGTCAGCGTCACGCAGGATTCTACGAAATGCTCTCGTTCCTGTTACCAGGGCTTTGCTTCTGCACAAAACGCCACATGGCAAACACCCCAAGCGTGAGCGGGATGATTGACCCAGCAATGCCGAAAATGCCTGATGACACCGCAGAGCCTGTTACCGAAGCAAACTCCGTAGGTTTCGGTGCAGTTGTCATTGTCGCCATTCGAGCGAGGTCAACGTACGCTGAATAGATTGCGATAATTCCCATGATTCCCGGCAATAGTGAGAAGAGTGATTGAAGCAGTACCTGATGTGGGCTTGAACTGCGTACGAGGTTGATAATTCCCCACACAGAAAAAACGAGACCAGAACTAAGTATAGGGAGCCATCCAGCACGAAGCAGAAAAGCCACCATCGAGATCGATTGAACTGCTTCTTCAGCAATCATTTTTGACATGCTTCCAGTGAAAGTGGTGCTTACTTTGCCGTGGATCCCTCCGCCGGTACTCCTGATGCATCATCCTGCGCCGGTGGTACGAAGCGATTGATGTAGGCCTGCGTAACGTCCTGACGGGCGACTTTTTCGGGGGGGGTGTAGTTGAAGGCGTCTTCGGCAAGTTCGACATCCCATTTCACATCGACGAAATCCAGTGTGACCATCGGTCGGCGTGTGCCATCCTCTGAACGCTTCAGATAGAGAATACGGCGAGGAAATAGAGATTCCTGCTCGAAGTAAATCCGAACCTGGTCCGGCACGAACGTCGGCAGTGGTTGATCGGACGATGCTTCCTCGCCGAGGAATTTCGAGCGGAAGCCCTTTTTCCAGCCGCCTTCGATCACGACGAAAGTCAGCTCGTTGACATCCTGCTCCCACTGCTTTTCCAGTTGGACGGACTTCTGAATGCCGGCGAGTAGTCCCGGTAGGCCGCCGAGCCCGAGGTCGGCATTTGCAGAGTTTTGAGCCGTTGTCCCAGCAGCAACCGCTGCGGCTCGAATCTGACGAACATTGCGGCGAGTGACTTTCTCGTCAGCTCCGATCGTCTGATGTGACCAGAGGATCTGTCCATCACAGATCTCGACCAGGTGGGCCTTGGTGTTACCCACCAGAAGGTCGTATTCAAGCCGCAATTTATATTCCGTTCCCTGCAGATAGCTGCCTTTCATCCGGAAACGTCGCAGCCCCAGGTCCACGGTTTCAACCATTTGAGCCTGTACCGAGCGGTAGGAAATCAGTCGGTCGCGTGCGGCCCCCAGCGTGACCAGTGCGGACGCTCCAGACTTCTCATTCCGCCTGGCGACGGACGGCTTCTCCTGTGCAGAACCGTCTTCACTCGCTGGAGGCTGCTCCGGCCCGGCTGGCCTGGCAGACGCGGCTTCGGACGCAGGATTCGCGGCGTCCGAATTTGCTTCCTGCCCGTGGGCTCCGGAGAGCGAAATCCAGGCGTAAACCGTTACAGCAGAAAGAAATGCGACGATTGGTAAACGGGGAAGACTTTTCATGTTATGCCGAAATTAACGGATTTGCCAAAGATTCCGGTCGAAGTAGTCCGACAAGAAGGGATGTGATGCCGCTTCGTGGTGTCGCTCCGCTCGCTTTGCGGCAAAGTCTGGTTGACTTCGCGTCGGCCAAGCGTCGCAGAAACGCAGCACAGATTCCCCATCTTAGTGGGACGTCGGCCACCAGGTCGACGGCAAAGACGGCTTCAGCAAACACAGGCTGCAGTTCAGCTCCGGAGATCCGGAGCTGACAGCTGTAGCTCCCTTTTTACGTTCAGTCTGGTGATATCCGGCAGGGGTGAACCTGCCGGCTGAATCACCGCGCACTCTGGTCGCGAGGCAAACTGATGAGACTCTATTTTCTGGCACTCGGCACGATTCTCGTGGTCTGTATAGGCTGTCAGCTCGACGGCCAGCAGATCGTGGACAGGGGCGAGCACGTCGCGCCCCCCGCACACATGATGGCTCATCCCGGGCCAATGGTTGACGGCCCCGGCCCAGGCGTCATGCCAATGATGGGACCACCGCCTGCCCGGTCGTTCCAGGCCGAAACCACTCAAGTTCGGTTTACGGGCCCGGTTGGAATGAGCATCGGCTGGCAGGTTGGCCCCGGCTATGCCGAAAACCAGCTCACCACGCCAGCTCGGTACAACTACACTCAGGGAGCCACCTACCGGCTCAAGCTGACGAACATTCCGGGCCGCGAAGGGTTGACGATTTACCCGACGCTGCAGGTCTACCCAGGCCATCCGACGACGGATGCGTACCTCGGTCACAACAGCACTCCGCTGGAAATTACCGACGAAGATCTCGACCAGGTCGAGAGCAACAACTACGTCACCAAGGTGATCTACCTGCCGGATCCGAAGTTCCAGGAACTGGCGATTGCCGGTGTTGAGACACTTGTCTCGACGCGGCTCGATCCAGGCGTCGACCCGGTTTCTGAAGCCGAACGTCGCGGCACGATTATGGTCGTTCTCCGGATGGGCAACATGGACCTCGAAATGCCAAACGCCGCCGCTCCAGGAGCTCCCGGCGGAGTCGAGCAGGTCTCGTACTGGAGTGCCGACGGCGAAGAAGGTCAGCACGTCCCGCCGATGCCGATCGCCGTCGAAGGAAACATGTCGGTCCCAGGCCCGATGATGGTTGGCGGCCCCGGTGGCCCCGGTCGTCCATCGATCAACCCGATCTCCGGCGTGGGTGGAACTCCCATGTGGGGCATGCCAATGACGTCAACTCCGATCGGCCTGCCTGGCCCGGCTCATCTTCCGCTGGGACGACCAGCCGGCCTGCAGTCTCACACGATTCGCAACCTGTCGAAGCATGAGATGCCGGACCCGACCGATCACCTGCTGATCGACGTCAAACACAATCCGGGATACCGCATGCCGGCACCGGTTAAGCACATCCAGTACGAAGAGAACCATCCGATCTTCAGCCCAGGCGAGGTGAGCTATCCGAAGTTCGCCAACCCAGGCTGGCCACCGACTCACTAAACGGAGTCAACGCTCATCCGTCGCTTGACGGTGAGCCAACGGAGTTCTCTCGACCAGAGACAGAGTGTTCGGCGGCTCGGCAATCGAGCCGGGCTGCCGGATTCTTCTGGCCAACGCCCTCGCGAATCTACGAAGCAGATTTCTTACCACCGAGGCACCGGAATTCGAGTCTACCTTCTTCACGAATCAGCTCCGAATTCTCCGTGCCTCTGTGGCAGGAAATCTTCTGCCTTCACCTTTCCGCCCTCAACTCTGGAGACACCAGTCGATGCTGCTTCAGACTGTCAGAACAAAACGCCTGATGATGCTGGTGATCGTTCTGGCGTCGTTGTTGCTCGTCGCGGATCGCGGACAAGCTCAGGTTGTTCCGCAGTACGGACAGTTTCAGCCACTCAATCAGTACCTGACTCCAGGCACCGCTGGACATTGGGCCGCGCTCGCCGGGAAGGGTTCAGGCAACTGGTCTCAGCCGATCAAGATCGAGCTGGACGGAGAAGGCCTTGTCTCCGTCTTTTACAGTCGACCGGTTCAGGAAACGAGGCCACACCCGTCACCAGTTCAGTTGGGCGTCAGCGTCGGCCACCTTTACCGGCTTCGAGTCAGCAACATGCCTGACCTGCCTGGCGTCGAGATTTATCCAACGATCGAAATCATCGACCGCCTGCACCCGCCAGCCGGCAAGAAGCACGACTTTCCGATTCCCGTTTACATCGACCGCGACGACATCGAGTCCGCGCTCAACGGAAATCTAGTAACGCGAGTTGTTTACATCGAGCAGCCACAACTGGCCGCACCATTTGCCTTGGATGAATCGACGCGAGTTCGCACGCTGCTGCCCGCTCAGAACGTCCTTGCCCAGGCCGATCGTTACGGTCGTCCAGCGATCATTGTTCGAATCGGAGGCCGGCTGCCGTCAGTGCATGGCGAAAGCACGGCGTTTTACGGAACGGGTGGGTTCATTTCGCATTCGACGCCACGTCCAGTTGACCAGAAACAGGATCAGCCGGATTCACAGACACCGCTGAACTCTTCCGTCCCTCAGAACGGGAGCACGCCCGAATGACACCGATGAAACGTTCATACCAGTTGCTGCTCGGAGCCGCCGCCTTCGTCGTCATGTCGACGACGGGCTGCAATCTTCCGGTTAGCAAACTTGCACCAAAATTTCCGGCGCTCGACCACTTCTCAACAGGTGCTCACGGCGTCGCTTGTTGTGCGAATGGCGACTGTACGTCGTCACGTCTGGCTCCAATGGGTCAGCCGCTGCCCGGACAGTCACCGTACGGAAATGGCCAATACGCCCCAGCCGGGATGTACGCCGATCCGCATCAGTACCCGGCGGGAATTCAGCCGGCATCCGAACAGGAAGGCCGATCGATTTATTCGCTGTTTACTGCCGATCGAGCTGCCAATCAGAAACGTGGTCTGTTCTCTTGCGGGGCGAATTCACAGCAGCCGATTCAGATACGTTCGCAGAACCAGGCTTCAGAGCCGCGACAGTTTCCCGCAGGCGATTCCAGCGGAGTTGCTCGCGTCGCACCGCCACATCCACATCCAGGCTTTGCGGCTCCGTTCTCAGAATCGTCAGTTCCGTACGGTACTCCAGTGTTTGGATCTCCTGGCGGACCAGTTCAACAGACCGGCGCTGTCAACTTTTCGTACGCCGAGCCGCGTCTGCCGATTTCAGAATCCGGCCAGGCTGTCTACGAACCGGGTGACTCGCCAATTCTGGGCAAGCCTCACGAACAATACCCCGACGAATACCTGCTCGACGGCGGCGACCGCGATCATCCAGTGCATTATCAGGGACCGTACCGCGACGGTCTGGAAACCGAAGACACGATCAGCGAATACATCGACCACACCGGCAAGCCTCACGTCAAAGCTTCGAATCAGGTCGCTATCTACGCTCCGCGATTTGCGTCCGTTCGAGCCGTCACGACTCCGTCAGGCGAAACCGCCATCGGGCGTCTGGCCGGCATGCACGAGGCGACTCGTGATTCCGGTGTCAGCAGCCGCGTCGGCCCGCAACACTACATTGATGCTCAGCGGCTCAGCGGAGTCCGGGTTCGCAGCCGAGCCAGCGGCGTCAACGCTCGCGAAGGTCAGCTTGGTACTGCCAATGTCGCTCGACTCAACGCTCACGAGCAACTGCTTAACACCTACGAAGGGCTTTCTTACTTCCTGCGTGGCGAGATGCTTCAGTCCAACGAAGCTCGACTGGCCGCCGGAATCGAAGCAGCGACGACATGGACTCGCGACGAGAATCCCGTCGTGATCGCCACCCTCGACTCGCTGCACGAAGTCACCGCGAAGTTCCGACTGGCCGAGATGGTTGGCATCGAAGACCCGCGTAAAGACCCCGGTCGGCTGGAAATCGTCAAGGTGGCGAACCGTTCAACCGCGAAACCGGGCGACATCGTGACCTTCGCCATCCGCTACGAAAATAAAGGCGAACGTGAAGTTACTGACGTCCGCATCGTCGACAATCTGACGCCACGCCTGGAATACATTGAAGACTCAGCCACATCCGATCGCGACGGAGAAATCAATGTCCAGGACAACGGCGAAGGCAGTCTGGTGCTGACCTTCACGCTGGATGCTCCACTTAAGGAAAAGACCAGCGGAGTCGTGACCTTCCAGTGCCGAGTCCGGTAAGCAGGTCAACCCACCGCGTTCAACAAAACATCATCTGCTGAGCAACCCGCACATCTCCTCGCTGCGCAGCTTTGTGGAACTTGATATCTGGATTCCCGCGAATCCTGCCCGCCGCTCAACGTGAGCGGCGGGTTTTCTTTATGCGCTGATTCTGTTTGCAGACTGCTTTACTTCTTCACGATCCAGATGTTTCGGAAGACGACCGGGTTGCTGTGGTTCTGCAAAAACAGCGCTCCGGGCTTTTCGTCGTTCTGGCGACCGCCCGGAGTTGGCTTGGGCAACTCGCGTTTATCGTGGATGATGACACCGTTGAGGCGGATTGTGGCGACGCCAGCAGCAGTCCTTTTGCCATCTCTGTCAAACTTCGGAGCGGTGAATTCGACGTCGTAGGTCTGCCAGGAAAGAGGTGGCAGGCACATGTTGAGGTCCGGCTTCGAAATGCTGTAAATGCCGCCGCACTCGTTGTCTTTGCCTTCCAGGCCGAACGAGTCGAGCACCTGGCATTCATACTGGTCGAGCAGGTACATCCCGCTGTTGCCTCGTCCCTGGCCTCGCGACTTCGGCATGTACGGCGTCCGAAATTCCAGGTGCAGCGTGAAGTTTTCAAACTTCTCTTTCGTACGAGCCTCGACACCCAGGTATTTGTGCTCGCCCTCTTCGACCAGCTTTCCACTTTCCCAGGCATCAACGTTTGAGCCGTCAAACAGCACCGTCGCGCCGGCAGGTGGCTTTGCTCCCAGAGAGGGCGACTTTCGTTCAACCTTCTTTGCCAAAACCGTGGCAAGACCGGAAGTTCCCGTCAACTTTCCGTTTTCAATCTGAGCTTCCCAGTTCGGCCCCGTCAGCTTTGTAATACCGTCGACGGTTTCACCCTTGAGGCTGGTTTTGTCACCTTTGTTCCACCCAGCTCCCGGCAGGCCGCCCATCAACACAACGCCGTCAAACTTTCCATCGCCCAGCGCGATCAGCTGCAGACCGAATTTCTTATCGCCGATCGCTCCTTCGTACTCGCCCTGAACAGCGAAGTCAGGGCCCGCTTTGGCCGGATCGGTAAAGGCCTCGCCGCCGGCTCCGAAGGTGAACGTTGACGACAACGCGATCGCTGCAAAAAGGGCACTGGTGATTTTCATGGGTCGCTTCTCCTGGTTTTTCCGGGTGATGATCAGAGCTGAATTGAGTTCGGCATTCGTGACCGGTTGGATTTCTCGGCGGACATTTCAGAGACTTACAGGAGTTACTACAACCGAAGGCCCTGTCGCAGACTCAGGAAACGTATCATGCCCAGTCAGATTCAAGTCTCACGGTTTTCGGTCGATGTCACGATTCCGCTCGGGCATCGGTGCATGGGGTTGCTGCCGACGAAGTCGAAAGAGATCGTCGATCCGCTACAGACTCACGGCATCGTCCTGCTGAGCGACGACGATCCGATTGTGATTGTCGCCGTCGACTGGTGCGAGATCCGCAACGAATCCTACGAACGCTGGCGGGAAGTTATCGCCAGGGCCGTCGGTACCGAACCAACGCGGGTTCTGCTCAGCAGTCTCCATCAGCACGATGCGCCGGTTGTCGATGGCGGGGCCGAAAACCTGCTGAACCGCGCAGGTCTGATCGGAGAACTCTTCGACTTTGCCTTTCACGAAGATTGCGTTCAACGAGTCGCCGACGCCGCGAAGGATTCACTTGAAAAGGCGGCGCCGGTCACGCACCTGGGACTCGGGAAGGCCAAAGTCGAGCAGGTTGCATCGAATCGCCGAGTCGTGCATCCCGACGGTCGAGTCTCGTTCGGGCGAGGCAGCAGTTCTGGCGGCAACGCGTTCATGGCCGAAGCACCGGACGGATTGATCGATCCCTGGCTGCGAACCATCAGCTTCTGGAGTGACGACAAGCCTCTGGTCGCGCTGCACAGTTACGCCACTCACCCGATGAGTTTCTACGGTCGGGGCGGCGTGACATACGACTTTGTCGGGATGGCTCGCGAACGGCGACGGCGCGACGATCAGAAGATTCATCAGATCTACCTGTCCGGCTGCAGCGGAGACGTTACCGCCGGCCGTTACAACGATGGTTCGCCAGCCAGTCGAGAACTGCTCGCTCATCGGATTTACAAAGGCATGCTTGCCGCCTGGAACGCGACGGAGAAAACACCGATCAGCGAAATCAACTTTCGATCGACGCCGCTCGAACTTCCCTTCCGAAACGAAGACCGGTTCACTGCGGCTTACCTGCTGAACCGGATCGAGGACGACTCGGTCGAGATCCGACAACGCATTCATGCCGCTATGACGCTGAGCAGTCGGCAGCGAGTTATCAGCGATAAACCGATAGACTTGCCCGTTGTCGATCTGGGACCGGCTCGGATTGTTCTGTTTCCTGGCGAAGCATTCGTCGGTTACCAGTTGCTGGCTCAGGAAATGAGGCCGGACGCCTTCGTTCAGTCGATCGGCTACGGCGAGTGCTGGCCCGGTTACATTCCGACGGACTCGTGCTTCGACGACAAGTTTGAAGACATGTGGTTGTGGGTTGGTCCAGGCTGCGAAACGCGAATCCGTGAAGCGCTTGCCAAAGTTCTGTAAGCTCTGGCGCGGCCCTTGCTCACTGTCACCTCTTCCGCTTGCAGGAGAGATCGGCCTCTCAGGGCCGTGAGAGAGGTTTCCAGTCTGGGTTTCCAGTCTGGCCTGGACGCCGAATTAAGGCCCCCTCACCCGCAGCTGAAACAACGACCTCTCTCCCAGGGTGGGCGAGGTGACAAGGTAACGCTGTTCGAAATGCCTGGCTAAACGTCATCAAGGAAAGTTGCTCGATGTTCGATCTGATAGTGCTTGGGCCTGATCGTCGGCAGCGGATTCGATTGCCGCTGGTGGGCGAGAAGACTTTCACGGTCGGTCGATCAAGCGACATGGACGTGCCTGTCGCGTGGGAGTCGATGATGTCTCGTCGGCATCTGGAACTGACGATTTCGGGCGAACAGGTGGTTGGCAAAAAGCTGGCCGAAGCAGCGAACCCTGTCTTTGTCTCGGGCATCGCTTCGCGCGATTTTACGCTGCGAGATGGCGAGTCCTTTGTAGTCGGGACGACCGAGTTTCGGCTGGCCGCGTCAAAGGCCGATGATTCCAGCCAGCTCGATCGACTGCTGGAAGAAATTCGGTTCGACGCCGGGCAGCTTCGACAGATTCCGTTCAGCGATGCCGACAAACGAATCGAAGTGCTGACTCACCTTCCCAGCGTGATCTGGGGAACCCGTACGGACGAAGACTTCTTTCTTCGAGTCGCTCAGCTTCTGCTGGCGGGAATTCCTCGCGCCGAGGCCGTCGCCATTGTCGAACCAGTGGATGACAAGGTTGAGATCCTGCACTGGGACCGTCGCAACGAAACCGAAGGCGGCGTACACCCCAGCGGTCGACTCGTGCGGGAAGCCATCCTTTCGAGCAACCGCAGCATTCTTCACGTGTGGGAACCGGAGCTGGACAATCACGATCCCCAGTACACGGCGACGGGTGAGTTCAACTGGGCGTTCTGCACTCCGGTGCTCGTGACCGGTCAGCCTCGTCGAGGTCTGTACGTCGCCGGGCAGCTTGACGCCGCGTCATTCGCATCCGGAGTGGACGAGCACACGGCGTTGCTGAGCGCTGATGTTCGATTTACCGAACTGGTTTCCGAAATTGTCGCGTCGTTAAGAAGGCTCAGCCGGCTGGAGCGTCACCAGGCCGGGCTGCGGCAATTCTTCGCGCCTCCAATTCTGAAAGCTCTTGGTCAGGATCTGGACACGGACATTCTGGAGCCGCGTGAGTGCGACGTGACCGTCCTCTTTTGCGACCTGCGAGGCTTCAGCCAGCGAGCAGAGAACGCGGCTCATGACCTGACCGGTTTGCTGAGTCGAGTCAGCGAAGCGCTCGGCGTCATGACCGAACAGATTCTGCATTTCGGCGGCGTGACCGGAGATTTTCAGGGCGATGCGGCTCTGGGTTTCTGGGGCTGGCCGTTTGCGTCGGAGTCGGCTCCGTTGAATGCGTGCCGCGCAGCGCTGGCGATTCGAAAGGCGTTTGAAACGGCGTCAGCGACACCCGGCCATGCGCTGGCTGATTTTGAAATGGGAATTGGCATTGCGCACGGACGGGCGGTTGCCGGGAAAATCGGCACGTCGGAGCAGGTCAAAGTAACGGTCTTCGGGCCGGTGGTGAATCTCGCCAGCCGGCTCGAAACAATGACAACGCAACTGCGAGTTCCCATCGTACTGGACGAAGCAACGGCGGACCTTGTACGTGAGAAACTCGATCACCTGGAAGGCCGAACGCGGCGACTCGGAAAGGTCATTCCGGTCGGGATGGAGACTCCAGTGTTCGTCAGCGAACTTCTCCCACCCGAGCATGAGTATCCGCTGCTCAAGGACGAACACATCGCCCAGTACGAAGCGGGAGTCGAGTCATTTATCAACGGCGACTGGGAAAGTGCCTGGCAATCGCTCCACAACATGCCCGCCGGGGACCGGGCTCAGGATTTCCTGGCCATGCCCATCGTCCAGCACAACCGACGAGCCCCCGCCGATTGGGACGGAGTGATCCGCCTGACGAGTAAGTAGCTACCAGAGCTTCCAGCGGCTTTTCTTAGACCGGGACTCGCCGACGACTTCCACTGCCGGGTTTCCACTGGAGCTGATGACTTCCCGTTCGGGCAGCAGCACGCAGCTCAGGTCGCCGCCTTCGCCGCCAGTCGTGTCGATGAGAATTTTCTTCTGTTCCATGCGGACGACCGGGACCTTGACGTGGCCGCTGACGACGGTGACTGGACAGTCTCCGGGAACAGACGAATCGACATACGATTTTGAACAAAGCCACTGAGGCCGGTTCAGCGAGTAATCCCGCTGCCGCAGAATTCGAATCTGCATGTCAAACGGCGTGTTCGGATCCAGTCCCGCGTGGACGAAGTAAAACTCTGGATGTTCGATTCCCCAGGGCAGATCCGTCAGCAGGTCAACATGCCGCTCCGGTAGCGCTGCCCGCAATCCGGCAAGATCGCCGTGCTCAACACCGTAGGATTCGAACGTTGATTCCGAGAGGTAATCGTTGACCCACCTTGGTCCCCATTCGGCGTAGTCCGGCGTCGGAATCAGGTTCAGCGCACCGGCCATTGCCAGTTCGTGATTTCCACTGACCATCGTGGTTCGAGGGTGCTCGACGAGCAGATCACAGACGATATCCATCGTCCCTCTGGTGTCCGGTCCGCGGTCGACAAGGTCGCCGATAAACACGATGCAGCGTTCGTCGTAGTCTGAACGGGACCGCAACTGATCAAGCACTGAAAGTAGCTGGTCAACCTGCCCGTGAACATCGCCGATCACAGAAACAGGTCCTCGAATTCGCGTCGCCAACTGAGCCATGACGAACCTTCCGTGGTATGTCAAAAAACACGACCTGAGCCGCAGGAATCCTGTGGGCAGCTTTAGAATCAGGCGGGCTTGTTATACCAGAACCTGAACGCCTGCCAGATTGCGCAGGATGCCTGAGCATCGGGATCGTATCGACGATGGGGCGAACGCCTCAATAGGCATCCCGCCTGACGCTCTTGCCTTCGGGCAGTACAGCCGAACGGTTCCGTTAATTTTTGAACCTGGAAGTCACTGTTCGTACGAAGTGTTCCCCTCCGGTCGATAGAAGTCTTCACCTCCCGCAGACGCGTATTCATTTGTGCTCAACCGTTATCTGTCGGAACGGCGACAGCCTTTGGAACCTCTGGCGAACCTCCGACGTGCCGCAGGAGATCCCCTACTTCATGACGCAAAGAGGCAATGCTTTCACTTCAACTATGAGGTAAAACCCTCGAATCTGTCGCAGAAGTGCAGTCCTACACGTGGAATTTAATGCAGGTTTCCGCAAACGCGGAAATGGAGGGCATCACTTCTAAGAATTGACTTCAGTTTGCCCCGATACACTTCCAGACGGCGAGTCACGCTCCCAGTGCGGCGACTCCCGCAAATCTCACACACCAGAACTTTGTCTCAAGCCCGAGGCGAGACAGGTGGACCAACTCGAATCAAATTCGCGAAAGCAGAGGCCCGAGAATGATGCTTGTCGAAACGCAACGGAAGACGATTACCGTCGGAGTCGTTGAGCCGCAGGAAGCGACTCAGTATGCGATCTCGATGCTCCTGAACAGCCAGCCGGATTCCGAAGTGGTCGGCGTCGAAGCCACGGGTGAAGACGGCATGCGAATGCTGATCGACAAACGCCCCCGGATTGCGATTGTCGAAGTAGACCTCGAAGGTCGCAGCGGTTTCGAACTCGCTGGCGATCTGGCGATGCGGCAGCGAGAAACAAAGGTCATCTTTTACAGCGCTGTCATGCCCGACATTTACATCGAACAGGCTCTGCGGTCGAAAGCGGCGGGCTACGTTCTGAAAACAGATTCGCTGGCCAGCCTGCTGTCTGCTGTTCAGACGGTTTCAAAAGGCGGTACCTACTACTCAGAACCGATCCGCGATCGCGTTTTCATCGACCCGGCTACCGGGAACACGCGAACTCAGTTCGAAAGTCGATTGACGCAGCTGAGCGATCGACAGCTCGAAGTGCTGAGGCATCTGGCTTACGGACTGAGTGTCAAAGATGTCGCTCGCAAGATGCACATTTCCGTCAAATCTGTGGACAGCCATAAGTACCGGATCATGCAGTCGCTGGGGATCCATGACCGGGTTGACCTGGCCAGGTACGCGATCCGCGAAGGGCTCGTTTGTGCCTGATCACTTTTCGCTACCTGATCGCCTTTCGACAGGTTGAAGCCAAACGCTTCCGCCTACTGACGCGGTCAGGTACGGCGGCGGTCAACAGCCAGCAAGCCGGGCAGGCCGCGACCAAGACTCATCCGGAAGTCGGCACAATCGATCAAGAACAGGCACCCGAATCATGAGACAACGACACGATTTCTATACGCATTGTCCAGGTTGTGAGAACAAGGTTGAACTGACACTGGCTGCGAAACTCCAGGCGGCTCGCGCCGGATGCAGTTGTGTCTGCTCTTCCTGTAAGCACGAATGGGTCTCCATTCAGGAATGGATCTATCGCCGGGAAGCGATCGACCATTCGCTGCCGGTCACCGTTCCCAACGAGCATCCGCCGATCACTGCACAGCAGCAGCCGGGACAGCCGCAGTCAGGCGGATTTCTTCAACAACCGGCAAACACCGTTGCCGCGACTCAGCCGCCACGACCACATCTGCCGACGTTTCAGCCGCCGCAACCGATCGCACCGCCGGCTTATCAACAGCCTGCAACGCTGGCTGGCCCGACACCGGTCCAACCCGAGCAGCATGCCTCACCACCAGTTCCTGCCCCACACGCCTGGAGCTGGGAACGCAAGACTGAACATCAACCAGCTCGGCCACAGGATTCTCAGTCCGGATATGGTCATTAACTGAAAAGGCACATGCGTGGTGCATTTTGATGCGCCACGCGTTAAGCAGACCTGTAGTGCGTCGAGACGCCCCCTGCAGATCTGCTAACTCTGTCCGAGTTCCCGCTTCAGTGCGGCGAGTTCATCATCGATTTCCGACGAGACCGACGACCCGGCCCCGGAATCTGATCCAGGATCAGCAGGCTCTGCGCCACCGTCCCCGGACTGCTGACGACGGCGAGCTTCCGCGAGTCGGGCTTCGAGCGCTCGAAACGTCGTGAAGAGATGCTCACGAGTCTGCTCGGCAGCCAGAAGCTGCTGCTCCAGCCCGGCGACCAGGTCTTCCACTTCGCGCTTTCGCACCAGAGCCAGTCGTGCCTGGTCTTCGGCTCCGGCGACAAGGTGCTCTTTCGCCTTGTTCGACCAGTGAGTGATCTGGGCGGAGTGTTCCTCGACCTCGCCACGGATTCGGTTTTCATTGCCTTGAGCGGTCTGCATGCTCCGCCTGGCCCCGGCCAGGCCGGCGTCCATCTCGGCAATAATTTCCTGCAAGGCTGCCACGGGGTCGTCAGCTTCGGCGAGCAGTCTTGTCAGGTTGCAGGTGACGATGTCAGTCAGCCGGCTGAAGTAGGTCATAACTGGGCTCCGGGTTTCAGCGGTGGCCGCCGCTAACGGTGAACTCTGGATTCGGATTGTTGTGTTTTGAAGTTTCCTGAGAGTCCGTTGCCAATCAGAAGCAGGCAACACGTTTCAGTTGGGTTTGTCGCAAAATCACCGTACGTCAGTCATCTGGTTGGTGCGGGTTGATAATGCCTCGTTCGAGCAGCCAGCTGCTCAGCTTTTCCCTGGCCAGTCGCAGTCGGCTCTTCGTCGTCGGAACGGAAGTGTCGAGAGCTTCGGCGACTTCCGGCAGCGACAAACCGGCAAAATGGTGAAGTGTGAAGGTCAGTCGTTGCTCTTCGGGAAGATCGTCCAGCAGCTTTTCGACGAGAATCTTCAGTTCGTCGTGATCAGCTTCTTCCTGAGGACTCAGCATGTCGCCAGCGACGGTCGAAATGAGGTCGGTATCGTCCTCAAACTTCCCTTTGACAGCTTTAACCAGACAGTCGTGCGATGCTTTGCGAACGTTGTCAATCAGCAGGTTCCGAGCGATGCGGTACATCCAGCCCTTGAACCGTCCGACCGGCAGGTAATTCCAGAACTGCCGATACAGCCTCAGCAGTGTCTCCTGCGTCAGGTCTTCAGCGAGCTGCGGGTTTCGGGAATTCTTCAGGAAAAAACCGTACAGAGGTCCGCTGTGCCGATCGACAATTTCGTCAAACGCACTGGAATCGCCATCCTGGAGACGGACCATCAGCTGATCGTCTTCGTCCAGAGTTTGCGACACGGTAAAAGCCCAGTTCGATCTCGACAGCGGGAGTAAATTCCTGGCAGCGGCGAAAGTGTACTTACTCACTTCTTCAGAATCTTCCAACCGCACGGCGAGAAGATTTTCAGCCACACAGTTCACAGAGGCCAGAATCTTCCGTATGCCCGCAAGTTAGTGAACGCAGGGTGCGTCTTGAGCACCACCAATTCACATAACGCTATGGTGCGTCGAGACGCACTCTACGGTTAAGATGCGTCTTCGCTGCCATGCATGTGGCCATCGCCGTTCGATTTTCACCCGCACTATATTCTCACCGGAACCCACCTCGTGGCTCTTCAACAGTTTATCCCAATCAGTCTTCGGTACGGTTTCGCTGGCGAATTCTCCGCCGAAGTTGACGCTGATCGCGTTGCCGTTTTCCGACCTGGGCCTGCTCCACGAGCCGATGTTGCTGCCGCCGTCAGTCAGGCTCTGGCTTCGCCGATCGATCTTCCGACTCTTGATCAGGCACTGGTTCCGGACGACAAAGTCGTCATCGCACTGGACCGCGACACTCCCTGCGCTGCCGAGGTCGTCGCCGGAATCTGGTCGTACCTCGAACGTCGCGACATCAATCCAGCCAACCTGACGATCCTTCAACCGGTCGCGGTCGGCGCAAAAACGCCGCTCGATCCTCGATCGCTGTTGCCGATTTCTGTTCAGCAGGCAGTTGCCTGGAAAATCCACGACCCGCTCGCAGAAAACAGTTGCGGCTACCTGGCGACAACAACCAAAGGTGAACCGGTTTATCTCGCGAAAGAACTGGTCGAAGCCGACTTCGTTCTGCCAGTCGGGGCGACCTCGTACGACACACTGCTCGGCTACCGGGGAACCAACAGCGTTCTCTATCCAGGCCTGTCGAACATCGAGGCCCTCCGCAAGACGGTCGGCCAGGGACACCTCGAACTCTCACCGCGAGACGAGCGCCCGCTGCGGCAACTGGTCGACGAAATTGCCTGGCTGATGGGAGTTCAGTTCTGCGTGCAGGTCGTCGCTTCGGACTGCGGCGGCGTTCTGGAAGTTCTGGCCGGAAGCACCGATGCCGTCTTCAAACGTTCGCGGGAAAAGCTCGACGACAACTGGCTGGTCACAATGCCCGAGCGAGTTGAAACCGTCGTCGTCGCCGTTTCAACCGACGTGTCCGGCCACGGCTGGAATCAGATCGGCAAAGCCGTCGCGACCGCTCGACAACTGGTCGAACGCGGCGGCCGCATCGTCATCCTGTCGGAACTCGACGAGCAACCCGGCGATGGCCTGAGCCTGCTCCGTCGAGAAGACTATCCCGAAAACTGCCTGCAACCACTTCGCGATGAAAGCCCGGTCGACCTCATCCCGGCCACGCAGATCGTCAACGCCGCCGGCTGGGCTCGCATCCTTCTACTCAGCAAACTCGAACCCGAGCTGGTCGAAGAACTGTTCATCTACCCGCTCGAAGAAAGCACCGAGGTCACCCGAATCCTCGACGCCTCCGAATCCATCGCCATCCTCGGCGGAGCCCAGCACACCTTCGGCATCGTCGAGTGATTGCAGGATGGACACCGCCCACCACTCACTTGAAAACCGAAATGGCATCATTGGTAGGCTGCGCCCATCCTGCGAGCCTCGTCGTGTGCCACTGATCGGCCGACTAATTCGAGTAGTACGCGTTGGCTGCCGCGACTCCGGCTCCTGATTGCGTTGCTGAGTTCTGATCGGCAAGGCATTTCCCAAGAGCGGCCAGGAAGAGCAGGACGTTGCGGGCGGAGCTGGAATCTCCCATCAGGCCGATGCGCCAGGTCTTGCCTTTCATCGGTCCCAGGCCGGCTCCGATTTCGATGCCGAATTCGTTGAGCAGTTGAGACCGCACGCCGGCATCATCAATGCCGTCCGGAATTTTCACCGCGTTCAGCATCGGCAGCCGGTTAGCTTCTTCGACGGCGTATTCGATGCCGAGTGCTTCCAGTCCGGCTCGCAGAGCCAGGTGGTTGTGACGGTGTCTCGCGAAGCGTTTTCCCAGACCTTCTTCGAGCGCCAGTCGCAGCGCTTCGTGCAGTCCGTAATTCATGTTGATCGGCGCGGTGTGGTGGTACGCTCGAGATGAATCTTTCCAGTAGTTTCGCACCATGCTCATGTCGAGGTACCAGCTCGCGACTTTGGTCTTTCGAGCTTCCATCGCCGCGACGGCTTTCGGGCTGAACGTCACCGGTGCCAGGCCGGGCGGGCAACTGAGACACTTCTGAGTTCCACTGTAAACGGCGTCAAGGCCCCACTCGTCCACTTTGACGGGCAGCCCGCCGAGCGAAGTCACACAGTCAGCCAGCAGAAGCCCGCCTGCGTCGTGGACAATCTTTGAAATCTCTTCCAAAGGCTGCAGCGCGCCGGTGGAAGTTTCGGCATGCACCAGCCCGACGACCTTCGGCGAGTGCTGCTGCACGGCAGCGGCGACTTCATCTGCCGAGAAGACTTCGCCGAACGGACGCTCGATGGCCAGCACGTCAGCGCCGGCTCGTTCAAAGACGTCTTTCATGCGTCCGCCGAAAACGCCGTTGACGCCGACGACGACCTTGTCGCCGGGCTCGACCAGGTTGACGACGCAGGTCTCCATCCCGGCCGACCCCGTGCCGCTGACGGCGAGCGTCATTTCGTTCTTCGTCTGAAACAGCTCACGCAGCATCGCCTGAACTTCGTTCATCGTTTTCAGAAAGAACGGATCCAGATGCCCGACAGTCGGTGCTCCCAGCGCGGAAAGAACCCGAGGATGCGTATCGCTCGGCCCAGGCCCCATCAGAATTCGAGAAGGTGGAGCAAGCGGCTGCGGAAGGCTGTCTGACATAATGATTCCCTGAGTGGCCGTTGAAAAAAGAGTGTCGGGTGCGTCTCGACACGCCAGGAGCCGAGACATCACAGACTGGTGCGTCAAGACGCACGCTACGATATTCATGTTAACGATGGGGTCGGGATTGCCGGAGCGGCGCTGCGGTTGATCCAGCCTGCGAGCTTCTGAAGCTCTCCGTTCCGGGCGAAGGATAGCGGTCGGCGGCGGAGGGTGGCGAGCGAGTTGGGATCAGGCGGGCTGAGCGGCGGGTGAATCGGGCGAGGCAGGCAGCGGGCCGAAATGTTCGGCGGGCAGCAGGCCGGGGCGACCGGTGGTTTCTTCGTTGTATTCCCAGCCGAGGTATCGCCAGGCATTTTCGCTGGCCCACAGAATCCGGTTGCCGCGCCGGTCAACCGCGGCCTGAGCCGCCCGCAGCGACATCAGCACCATCGACTCGGTCGCCTTTTCAAAGCCGTCGCTGACATCCCAGACTCTCACGGTCTGGTCATAACCCGCTGAGACGATCGCTCGGCCGTCGGTCGAAAAACCGCACGACATGACCCGGCCAGTGTGTCCTGCGAGCGTTCTGAGGAGTTGTCCTGACTCGGCGTCCCAGACTCTCACGGTCTGGTCATAACCCGCTGAGACGATCGCTCGGCCGTCCGTCGAAAAACCGCACGACCTGACCACGCTGGTGTGTCCTGCGAGCCAGGCTGGCCTGGACCGAACCGGGCAACGGGCGGGACTGTGCGGCAGCCGCCGGCACACTGACAACGCGCACGCGACTGGCGAATGAGTCGTCAACATGAGCAACCCCGATCAGGCTCGCGCCGCTCCACTTTGCGGAATCCACGCCGGACAGGTTTTCCGCATCGCCACCTCGCCACAGCAGACCGGAAAGATTGGCGTTCTGGACCCTGGCACCCGCCGCGTCGACCTCCAGAAACTCAATAAACTGTCCCCGCACACCGGAGAGGCTGGCTCCGGAAAGATCGACGTTGCGAAACTTCGTGCTGACCAGATTGCAGCGGCTGAAATCCGCCTCCCGCAGCGCCAACCGCTGAGTCGTCGATCGACCGCGGATTTCCAGATGGGAAAGGTCCAGCCCGGACAGACAGACTCGGCACTTCGCTGGCTCCGGCAGTCCCTTCTCGACCGCCAGCAGCCAGTACCGAAACGCCACCAGCGCCGCCGACGGCTGATCGTTTCCGAAAGACGGCTCGGCGTTTTCATCGACGGGCCGCTCGACATCGACCGAACCTTCCAGCAAAGTGGCCAGTGCCTGCACCGTGCGAGGCTGCTCGTCGTCGGTTTCGATCAGTTGCCCCAGGAACTCCAGCGTCTCGACAGACGGGACGGGAATGTTCCAGCAGTGCAGCACCTCATTAATCTTTGCGGCGGGCTTACCGGTAGCCTTCAGCCGACCCGCTTCCAGCAACACTCGATGCAACCGGCTCGCCAGGAAGAACTCCTGCAGCGACGTATGAGCAAAGCGGAACCGCTGCTCCTCGTCGTCGGGCCGCAGAATAAACGTCGCCGTACGCAGGTCTTCTTCCAGCAGCTCGTTCGAAACGTTGCCACACGCCTGGCGAACTTCCGGATGATCGCGGAAGAAATCACGCAGCCACTGATAAAGACGTTCCCATTTCCAGAAGCGGTTGCCGTCAACCCACATGTCCAGAGCCAACTGCTCCATGATCAGCCGCTTGTCTTCTTCAGGAATGTGATGCTTGCCGTCGTCCCGCTCCATCCATTCGCGAGTCATCGTGCGGTAAAGCGTGGCTCCGTTGACCGTTTCTCCTGCCGCCTTCATCCGCTCAAGCTGCGGGAGTTGCCCGGTGATCAGGTTCAGCAGGTACGGCCGTTCGGCCAGCTCCTTCAGATTGTGAACTTCCGAAATCAACTCCAGCGTACGGTCGAGATGCTCCTCGCCAATCGTGTGCTTGAGGTAGTTTCTGATCTGCTCGTCGTTAAACGGCAGGATGAATGCCGCCTGGTAATGTTCGGCCCGCACCGACTCCCGCCGCTCACCCAGCAGAAGATTCGTCTGCTGCTGCAAATCCTTGAAGTAATGAGACCGGCACGAAATCACGACCCGCCCGAGGCACAATTGATCGTTAGTGGATTTCTTTCCGTCTGATACCAACCAGGCATCATCAGGAAATAACGTCGGCGGCAGAACGCTCCACAATTGCCGAATGAACTGCTGAGCGTCGCTCGACGACAGCTTGACCGTCACTTCGTCCAGCCCGTCGAAAACGATGATCGCTCGACCGTTCCGCACCAGATGAATCAGATCGCCCGGTGTCAGCGACGTTGTTTGAACGCTGTCCCACTGGCCTTTGATCGTCGAACTGAGAATATCTTCCAGCGTTAACTGGTCGCCGCGCTGCTCGATCAGACTGCCCGGAACTCTCCGTAGGTCCAGGTAAATAACCCGACGGGTTTCAGAGTCGTCTTTTCGACGGTCCAGCATGTTCCGGGCAAAGTGTTTTAACGTGGTCGTCTTGCCGATTCCGTATTCACCCAGCAAAGCAAAGTACGGCGAAGCATTCTCGTCGTCGGCCCAGTCGCTGAGAAAATCGATCGCGACCACCTGCTCACCATTTGGAGCCGGGATCGCATCTTTCAGCGAGGTTCTCTGAGCACGGCTTCTTTCAAGATGTCCGATGTCAGGATCATGTGCCTGCTTTCGCAGAAACTCGTCGAATTCCTCACCCGACTCTTTCGAGGCAAGCGTTGTGTCAGCCGATTGACCCTGTGATTCGGGCAGTGCAGCCAGACCGCTTTCCGGCGTCACCGGATCGGTCAGTTTGATATGCCCCTGCTCGATGGTCTTGCGGATCCGGCTTTCAATTCGTTTCGCCAGTTCGGTCGCGAAGTCGCTGTCATTGGGTGATTGCCGGTTTTCCTCGAACCAGGTGTTGGCTTTTCTTTTTCTCTGGTGAAGAAAGATTTGTCGCTGCGTCAGCCCCTTGGTGTCAGTCGCCTCGAAGTCAAATCTCGACAAGCCGACCGGGATGCAGGGTTTTTGACCGCTCACAAAGATCGGCAGCTCTTCCCCGGTAATAAAGGAGCTGGCCAGGAATTCCGGGCTGACCAGCAACAGCCCGAAGTGGCACTCAGCCAGCGCCATGTCGATTTCCTCTTTCCAGCCTTCGCCGAGTTCGATGTCCCCATCCCACCATTTGGTGAACGCAAAGTTCGGCGAGTTGCTGAAACGCGTCTCCAGCAACTTCATCAGCGGATCGACAAGACTGCGATTTTCGTGAGCGTAAGAAAGAAAGTACCGGAGCGTCGGCTTTGTCGCTCGCAAATGCGAGAGAATCTGCGGTTCGCCGGGCGAAGCCTTCACCGCCTCACGCGTGAACTCGTCAGCCCGATCAGCAATTGAACGGCGAGGCTCAAACCAGCAGTACCGCTGACTGGTCGAGTTCTTTTTCTGCGAGTCAACAACCAGCTTGATATCGACGTCCGCGTCCAGAGCGATGGCATTTGCCCGTTCGATCAGCTTGTTGAAACCAGGCTTCGGATCTTTCGCGTCGGGAAAGATTGCCGAGTGGCACTCCGCCAGATTGCCCAGCCCGGACTCGTCCAGCAGTTCGACCACCGTCCGGATTCGCTGCCGAGGAGTGTCTCCCAGCTCTGATTGCCACCTCGGCAGAAGTCGTTCGACGTCAGACTTTGAGTACCGCGACGCTGCCTGTTGAACCGCCATGATTCCGTGCTCCCGTCACTAAAGACGTCAGCAGAATACATGGAAAACCAGCCACCGCACGCACAAGGTCGCGAATGTCTCGATTTTGTCGCGATCTGCAAACCCAACACACCGGGCCAGAATTAGCCTGAAAAAGGTGGCTATTTCTTCTTGCGGGCGGGCTTTTTGAGTTTGTTGGTCCTGTACGGCTCGCCGTTCAGGTAGTCGATGCGGCGGGTAATGATGTCGCCATTTGTTTTCGGTTTGAGCGTTGATGCGTCGATGGGGTAAGCCGGTTGGTGACAATCTCGGAAGTAGACGATTGAGTTCAATGCTTCGCCGGCCTCGACCGGGTCGGACGTTCGGTTAACGATTTCGGCCAGGAGTGGCTGTGGGTTGACCTTGCTGGTGAGGCCGAGAAATTCAGTGGCTCGGATTCGGACGACGAGTGATTCGTCGTGGATGAGTGCGGCGACTTCTTCGGCGAGGCTGATGGCTTCTTTGCCGATCGCGCTGCAGGTCATGGCCGCGGAATATCGGAGCCAAACATTTTCGGACTTCAACGCGGCCGCAAGTTTTGTTTTCGCTTCTGAAAATGGCAGCAGGGCGAGGTCGTGAATGTCGGCCATTTGAGCGATCTCTGCTTTGTGCTGCTGACCGAAGCCGACCGGGTCGTCCATGATCTCGACCAGTTTACTTTCCGGGTAGAAGCTCAGGTCAGGGAGTGCCCGCAATTGGCTGGCCAGTCGGGCTCGCAGATCTTTCAGCACGCCAGCATGTGCGGGATCGTCGGCCAGGTTGTTGACTTCGTGCGGGTCGGCTTCAACGTCGAAGAGTTGTTCGACAGGCTTGCCCTGGAAGAACTGAAGCGGCGGACCGCTCAGCTTGCCGGCGTTGTACAGGTTCCGCCACTCGGTGAAGGCCAGCATGCGGTAACGGTAGTTGTTCTGCAGGCCGTCGGGCAGAAACGGCTGGAAGTAGCGGATGTACTGGAACTTTCCTTTTCTCAGCGAGCGGATGAACTCGTACTTCTCGTCAAATCGGTCGGCGTAGCCGAAGGACTCGTCGCGGGCTTCGACTTCTGAAGCGGAAACGCCATCTCCGAGAAACGGAACGCCGTCCATTTGCTCGGGCACTTTAACTCCGGCGAGATTCAGCACGGTCGGTCCGAAATCGATAAAGCTGACGAAGCCCTGAGCTCGTGAGCCGATTTCTCGATCAACAAGATGCTTCCATTTTTCAGGCACGCGAACAACCAGTGGCACATGCAGACCGGATTCGTAGATGTAGCCTTTGCCGCGCGGAAGCACTCCGCCGTGGTCGCCGAAGTAAAAGACGAAAGTGTCTTCCAGAAGTCCGTCTTCTTTCAGTCTGGCTATGGTGCTGCCGACGATTTCGTCGATCACGCCCATGCGATCGTGATAGCGGGCGTGCGTGTAGCGGAAATTTTCAGTGTCCGGGAAGTAGTCGGCCAATTGGACCGACGCCGGATCAGTGGTCGTCTTCTCGTTTTCGAATACCTGCTGACTGAAGTGCAGTGAGCTTTCGTGCGACTGGGCGTGCGATTCCATGTGAAAGAATGGCTGGTCGTCGCTCTTGCGTTTTCGCCAGCTAGCCGAGCCGGACGATTCGTCCCACGCCTCTTTCGACGGGGTCGCGTTGTAGTCCGTTTTGGAATTGTTCGATGTGTAGTAGCCGGCGTCTCGCAGAACTTCAGAAAACATTCTCAGACCGTCCGGCAACGTCGCCAGCGTATGCCGGCGGTGAAACTGCGTGCCGATCCGAGGTCCCAGGCACCCGGTCGCCAGAGTCGATCGAGCGACCGAGCAAACCGGAGCATTCGAAAATGCATGATCAAACGTTACACCATGAGCCGCCATCGCTTCGATGTTCGGAGCCGGGGCTCCGTCTTTGAAGAAATGCCTGAGGTAGTGGTGCGAATTATCTTCAGACACGATCCAGACGACGTTCGGTCGGTCGGATGCTTCGGATCGTTCAACGAGCGAAGGGGCAACGGCAAGAACGGCAGCGAAGAACGCTGACCAGACAGAGGCGGTTCGCGAGGTTGTTGTGTTCATGAGGCGAATCTACTGAGGATCGCATCGCCCGGTCAAACATCTGCGCGAGCTGGTTGGTTTTCCGCAAAATTGCTGTGAACCAAATCCCGCGCGTGACAATTGTCGGTGATGAAAGTTTAATGGTCGGCCTGGACCCTGCCGGCGGCGGTAGAAGCAGACTGTGCGGGCCGTACAGTCCGAGATTCGCGGAGCGAAAGTGTCAGAAGTTCTGGAAACCGGGACGATCTCCCGAATCAATGTTTATCCGATAAAGTCGTTTCCCGGCGTGACGGTTGCTTCGTCATCGGTGCTGAATTCCGGCGCGCTCAGGTGGGATCGCCGGCTTGCTCTGGTCGAGCCGAGTGGTGAATACGTCAATCTCAAGCGAGTGCCCGAACTTCACCAGATCCGCGCCGACTTCGATCTGAATGTGCCGTCCGTCCAAATTTGGACCGGGCACAGCGTCACGGCCCGGATATTCCACCTGGACGATGACCGCGAGTCACTCGGCGACTTTTTAACGTGCCTGCTGAATCGCCAGGTTGGAATCGTCGACAACCCTCGTGCTGGCTTTCCTGACGATCCTGACGCTGGAGGCCCGACGATTGTCTCGGTTGCAACATTGCAGGCCGTCGCGGATTTGTTTCCCGAAATGACACTCGAACAGGCTCGCTGGCGATTCCGGACAAACATCGAAGTCACAGGCGTACCCGCTTTCTGGGAAGATCGATTATTTGCCAGCAAGCACGAGCAGCATGCGTTCCAGATTGGCGGCGTGACCTTTGGCGGCGTGAAGCCGTGCCAGCGATGCGCCGTCCCCACTCGGCACCCGGTTACTGGCGAAACAACGCAGGCCTTTGCGACTATCTACGCAGCTCTCCGCAAAGCAATGCTCCCCGAATGGACGAATCTTAAACGGTTTGACCACTACTACCGACTGGCGACAAACACGGTTCTGCTGGATCGAGGCGACGAAGGCGTGATTCGAACCGGCGATTCGATCACACTGTCTGCTCCTGTTGAGCAGTCATCCGCGCCGGAGCTTCAAAGTGCCGGCTCCTGATTCGAACCCGAGACCCAGCCGTGACTATCTTCCAGAATCGCGAAATCCTGATCGGCGTTACGGGCGGAATCGCCGCGTACAAAACTGCCGATCTGACCAGCAAGCTCGTGCAGGCCGGAGCTTCTGTCACCGTCGCGATGACAGAAGCCGCAAAAAAGTTCATTGGACCGACAACTTTCGAAGCCCTCACGAACCGCCCCGTGTATCAAAACCTCTTTGAACCGGTCGAGCACCCACAGGGCGAACACATCGGCCTCGCGCGACGAGCCGACCTTTACCTCATCGCCCCCGCGACTGCAGATTTCCTGGCAAAGGCCGCTCACGGTCACGCGAACGATCTGGTGTCGACGCTTGTCCTGACGGTGACCTGTCCGGTTTTTGTCGCCCCGGCCATGAACACCGAAATGTGGAACAAGCCGTCGGTACAACGAAATATCCAGCAGCTGAAAGACGACGGCTTGAACTTCGTCGAACCCGGCAGCGGATGGCTGAGCTGTGGCCAGATCGGCGCCGGACGAATGGCCGAACCCGCCGACATCCTCGAGCAGCTCCGCAATCATTTTGAATCGCTGAGAACTGACGAACGGATCGTTTGATTGTCGATCAACGGCTGGAGACATCATCATGACAGACATCTCCAGCCCGAAACTGCTCTATGTGAAAGCTGGCCTGTTCGTTCTTTGCGGGGCGATGGCTGCAGGATTGATTCCGGTCGACTCACCATCGCTTCGAACCGCCGCGTTGCTCGGGCTGTCCATCTGGTGCTTTGCCCGAGCGTACTATTTCGCTTTTTACGTGATCGAGCATTACGTCGACGGCGACTACCGGTACGCCGGGCTCGGCGATTTCTTCCTCTGGTCGTGGCAGCGGTTTCGCAAACGGAATTCGGCGACGGAATCGAACGTCGAAACAGTCTCGAATTCTGAGGGCTGACCGGTTGTCGCCTCAAACATTCTTCGTACGATCCCGCTCATGAAAATCCTCATCACTGCCGGACCAACTCGCGAATACCTCGACGATGTGCGTTACCTGTCAAACGCCAGCAGCGGGAGGATGGGATACGCACTCGCTCAGGCTGCGCTGGATGCCGGGCATCAGGTTGTGCTTGTAACAGGCCCGGTCGATCTGAAACCGCCAACCGGTTGCGACGTCCGATACGTTATCACGACCGAGCAGATGCGGGACGCAGCGATCGAAGCCTTTCCTCACTGCGACGGAGTCATCGCAGCCGCCGCCGTTTGTGACTACAAGCCGCGCGTTCGAACTCCCGGCAAGATGACTAAGATCGGTGAACCGATCTCGATTGAACTGATCGAAACCGACGATGTGCTCGCACAGCTTGGTCGTACTCGAGAAGGTCACTGGGTGGTCGGCTTTGCCCTCGAAGCCGAGAACGCTCGCGAGAACGCCCTGCAGAAACTGCGAGCCAAGAATTGCGACATCGTCGTACTCAACAATCCAACGGCCATCGGCTCCGACACAAACGACGTGCAGATCCTGGACGATTCGGGAGAAACGCTTTCGCATTTGACCGGAGCAAAGGCGGACATCGCTCGCGAACTCGTCGCCTGGATCGAGCAGCACCTTCAGCGATAACGGTGTATCTGCAAGAGAACTCGTTTGACTGTGTGTCGCTGGCTCTGCCAGTGCGGAATCTCGCTCAGACACCGATTCGAACAAGCACTGGCAAAGCCAGTGGCGCACTCTGCTGTAGCAACTCGCGCAATCGCTCGTTCCACTGCGAACCTGACCAACCGTTTCATCCGGTCAGGTCGGGTACTGAGAGTCTCGTCCCAACGCGGTATTTCACGCCATCGCCATTTTTTGTGCTATGTTTGAGGTACTCCCGGAAAGCCTCAACTCAGCACACCCGGTGAACGGAAACCTCTGCAATCTCTTGCGGACGTGCCTGTAGAGCCGGCCAATGCTGACACGATGCTGCCTGGAGCCTGCCTCAAACAAGCCATCAACATAATCGTTCCGCCCGTATTTTTCCGCGAGCTGGGGCGAGACATACCTCCACACATGCTGCCCGCATTGCCGGTCGCCCGTACGCCCCGCTGCGTGAAAGGAACGTCCACAGCAATTCACCGTCGATTTTTCGACGCATAAAAACATCAATCCATGATCCCTGCAGGATCAATCCAGGTGGCCCGGCGCTTCGCGTGGGTGACCAGTACGATCAGTGTCTGCTCACAACAACCACGGACAACTGACTGACTGTCACTTTCGCGAAGCGCCGAGGCTGCAACGGATTCTGCAGACTCGTGACTGGACTGCCAGGCCCCCGCCGACCGTACGGTCGGAGCTTTGTGGCCCCGTCACATCACTTTTGAAGCAAACTGCTGATCGTAGATCGTAGCTGGAACAAGCTCTGCGCAGTTCCAGCGCAAACAACTCAAGTACCGTTTCGATTTGCCGGAACTGCGCAGAGCTTTTCCTGCCTACTTCAAATCTGACGCTGCAATGTGTGATCAGGGTTCGCTCTGATCGCCCCGGGCTACGAATCCGTTCCAACAGAATCGGTAACCAATACCAACATGTGGGATCTACACCGCATCAAATCCGATTTGATTGCGCTGGCACTTTTTGCAGCCACGCTGTTTATCGGTCTGAGTATGCTCAGCTTCGACCCGGGCGATCCGCCGGGAAGGCTGGTGCATCCGGTGCGCGAGGTTCCGCTGAATCTTTGCGGCGAACTCGGCGCACAACTTTCATACGGACTCCGAGCCGCGTTCGGCATTGGCTCGTGGTTTCTCGTAGTTGCGCTGGCCGCGTTCGATTTCCGACTACTTTCTCGCGGCCCTGACGATGCTGTCAAGCAAAAGGCGATTGGCACGTCGCTGATGCTCGCCTCGCTTTGTGTGGCTCTGCACCTGTTGGCTCCTGATATTGCTTCCGGACAGATCGTCGGTAGTGGCGGGTACATTGGAGCGTGGGGAGTCGCCGCGTTTGAAGAGCACTTTGCAACGACGGGACTGTGTATTCTTCTGTCGTCGTGTTTCCTGGCTGGCTTTGTTCTGGTGGCGGATACGAGCATCGTGACGCGCGCGTTGCGTTTTCTGCTGCGCCCGGTCGTGGCTTTGCCGACCGCGTTACTCGGCACTCTTGCGTGGCTTGTAAAACGTCGCCCGAAAGAAGATGGGGAAATTGAGTTCGATCATCGCGGAGCACTCGCGCATCGTGACTCCGTCGTCGCGACCGAAGACGATGACGAGGAAGAGCCTGAAGAAAAGATTGATGACGAAGCCGAGGACTCCACTGGTGAACCCGGCGAGATTAAGGTTAATCCTCCGGTGACCGCGTTGTCTCAGCGAGACGAAGTAATCGCGAAACTCGAAGCGGCATCGGCGACGAGTCACGACACGCCATACACCTTGCCGTCGCTCGACCTTCTCGAAGACAGCGAAGAGTTTCCGTACGAAATCCTCGCCAAGCGTGCGCGTCTGGCTGCCATCACGCTTGAGAAAACGTTCCAGGAATTCGGCCTCAACGTGAAGGTCGTCGAGATCGACACCGGTCCCGTGATCACGCAGTTCGAACTGGAACTCGAAGCCGGGCTGCGTCTGAGCAAAGTGACCAGCCTGGCCGACGACCTGGCGATCGCGCTGCGAGTTCCGTCGGTTCGCGTCGTGGCTCCAATTCCGGGAAAGAACACCGTCGGCGTTGAAGTGCCGAACGACAAGCGAGTCATGGTGCGACTGCGCGACCTGATCGAATCCTGCGCGAAGGACATCGAGGACAAACGGATCCCGTTGTTCCTCGGTAAGGACGTCAGTGGTCGACCACTGGCCGTCGACATGGCCAAGATGCCTCACCTGCTGATTGCCGGTCGAACGGGCACAGGCAAGAGTGTCTGTCTGAACGCGCTGATTCTGTCGATCCTGATGACACGGACGCCCGAGCAGGTGCGGATGCTGATGATCGATCCGAAGATGGTCGAGCTGAGTCCGTACAAGCGAATTCCGCATCTCATGCACCCGGTCATTACGGACATGAAGAAGGCGGAAGCGGTACTCGGCTGGGCCGTTGAGAAGATGGAAGAGCGCTACGACCTGCTGGCTCGAACCGGCGTGCGGCACCTCGACAGCTACAACAAGCTGAAACAGGAAACCCGACTTGAGCGAATGGGTATCGATCCGGAATCAGAAGAGGCTGCCGAGGTTCCTGAAAAGATGCCGTACATCGTCATCATCGCGGACGAAATGGCAGACATGATGATGACATCCGGGAAGGACGTCGAAGGGCACATCATCCGGCTCGCTCAGAAGTCACGAGCGGTCGGCATTCACCTGATTCTGGCCACGCAGAAACCAACGGTCGACGTGATCACCGGTCTGATCAAATCAAACCTGCCGGCTCGCGTCGCGTTTCAAGTGGCCAGTAAGAGCGACAGTCGAGTCGTTCTGGACGAAGGCGGAGCCGACAAACTGCTCGGCAACGGCGACATGCTGTTTCTCGCGCCGGGCACCAGCAATCTGTCACGGGCTCAAGGAGCGTTCGTCAGTGACGAAGAGGTGAATTCCGTCATCGACTACTTCGCCGAGTACGAACCTGACTACAGCGCCGAACTGGCTCGACTCAGCGCGTCAGGCGGAACGGCGACTCGCGAGCAGATGAAGGAACGCGACGAGCTGTACGAACAGGCGATCGATGTCATCGTTCGTGAAGGTCGAGGCAGTGTCTCGCTTCTTCAGCGGGCGCTGGGTGTTGGCTACGGTCGCGGAGCAAGGCTGATCGACTTCATGGCTGAAGACGGCATCGTCGGAGACTACAACGGTTCACAGGCTCGCGAAGTCCTTTTCACGCCCGAACAGTGGGCGGAGTTCAAAGAAGCCGGCGGGGCTCATCTTGAAGACGAGCCGGCATTCGCGTAGACGCTGGTCAGAAAACGTAGCGTTGGGTGATCTCGTCGCTGGCTTCTTTTTCGTGTCTGGCCTGGATCGTCACGTTCGACAGCGTGCCTTCAGAGTTGCTTTGAGCTGTAGCCGACGTTGGCCAGCGAGAGGAACGATTTCGACGAGCCGGTGCTCACGGTGATGGTGCGTCCGCTGCTCGAATTCTCATCCGCCATGACCGCCGACTGAGTTCCCGTGCTGGTTTGAGGAACGTGTCGAGAATAACTTCCCGAAAGTCGATTCCTGGTGAGTCGCAGGCGTAACGTCGGGAAAATCTATTTTGCGAGGAGAGTCGCCGTCAGGCGGTAAATGCCGAAGTTTGCCGTCGCGATCGGCATCGCTCTGCGACAATTTGCAGGAAATCTGTCGCTCAGGATTTCACAGCAACATTTCACAACAACGGGCAACCGGCACCAGAAGGCGGCGAGTTGCTTCGAGCAGGGTTAATTGAAACTTCACTTCGGCTCGGTTAGACGTGTTTGTCTTTGCATAAACCATGAAGAGCTTTTCGGGGCAGGCTGATGAAGCGACACTTGCTCATTGCTGTGATTTTTCTGGCTGAGCTTTCATCCCCGGTGGCCTTGCAGGCTGACGATGCGGCAGTGCGGCAGACACGTGACCAGGACTCGCTGACTCTCGTGGCGAGAATCGTCGATCGGTACTGTGTCGCCTGCCACGACGGTGCTGAGCCAGCGGCTGGCCTGAATCTTCGCGAGTTTGATACGCGCGTGGTTCGCGACACCGAACAGTGGAATACGGAAACGTGGGAGAAGATCGTCAAGCGAATGGCGGCGCGGCAGATGCCGCCGCCGGATGTCGAACGGCCTTCCGAGTCTGAATACGCAACCGTGCTGACGGCAATGGAAGCAGCTCTCGATCAACACACCGAGAAGTATCCTCAGCCAGGTCGGACGGATTCGGTTCGGCGTCTGAACCGCACCGAATACCAGAACGCGATTCGTGATCTGCTGGCGGTTGACGTTGATGTCGACAGTCTTCTGCCGGCTGACCAGCTCAGTCATGGTTTTGACAATGTGACGGTCGGAGAACTCTCGCCGTTGCTGCTCGGTCGGTACATCACCGCTGCGGAAAAGATCAGTCGGCAGGCTGTTGGCGGTCTTGAGAAAAGTCCGGGCGGCCTCACCGTGCGACTGCCGGCTGACCGGACGCAGGATGTTCATGTCGACGGGCTGCCACTGGGAACTCGAGGCGGGACGCTGTTCGAACATCACTTTCCGGCAAACGGCCAGTATGAAATCCAACTGCGGCTGATGCGCGACCGTGATGAAAACATCGAAGGTCTCACCGAGCCGCACGATATTGACGTGCTGCTCGACCGTGGTCTGGTTCACCGCTTCACCGTAACGCCGCCTAAAGGAAAAGCCGGTTACCAGAAGGACGACACGCTCGTGGACGCTCATCTCAGGAAGCGGTTTCGAGTCACGGCTGGTCCTCACAAAGTCGGCGTAACATTTCCGAGCAGGTCTGCGTCGTTGCTGGAAATCAACCGGCAGCCTTTTGAAGCCAGCTTTAATCGACATCGCCACCCTCGTCGCGCGCCGGCTTTGTTTGAAGTGTCGATCGTTGGGCCGTTTGATCCAGAAGGTCCTGGCGATACTCCCAGTCGACGAAAGATTTTTTCTCCGGACTCCGTTCAGCACGGTGAGGATCAGGTTCCGACGACTCGGGCTGAAAAGACTCTTCGACCGCTGGTGAGCCTCGCGTATCGCCGACCAGTGACTGAAAACGACCTCGCCATCCCGATGCGGTTCTTCCGCCAGCGCTTTGCGACCGACGGTTTCGATGCCGGCATCGAGACTGCCCTGTCCTCCGTTCTGGTCAATCCGCACTTCCTGCTGCGGGCAGAAAAGGATCCCGAAGGTCTGCCCCCAGGGAGTATCTACCGGATTTCTGACATTGAACTGGCGTCTCGGTTGTCGTTTTTTCTGTGGAGCAGCATCCCTGATGAGGAGCTGTTGACACTCGCCGCAGCCGACCAGTTGCAGGACGCGGACGTGTTGAAGTCACAGGTTCAGCGAATGCTGAAAGACCAGAGATCGCGGTCGCTTGTCAACAACTTCGCGGCTCAATGGCTATACCTGCGGAATCTGGATTCATTTCAGCCGGATCGTCGGCTGTTTCCAGACTTCGACGACAACCTGCGAATCGCCCTGCGCCGCGAAACCGAGTTGCTGTTCGAAAGCGTGCTTCGCGAAGACCGCAGCGTTCTGGACCTGCTCCGAACGGACTCGACTTTTCTCAACGAACGCCTGGCCAGGCACTACGGAATTTCTCACGTGTCCGGCAGCCATTTCCGTCAGGTGACTCTTCCCCAGGACAGCCATCGAGGTGGCCTGCTCCGGCATGGCAGCATTCTCGCGGTGACGTCTTACGCCACCAGAACGTCGCCGACAATCCGGGGCAACTGGATTCTCGAAAACATTCTCGGCACGCCGGCTCCTCCGCCTCCGCCGAATGTGCCGAGCCTGAAGGACGAAACGGCATCCTCAGCGGTCACCATCCGCGAGCGTCTGGCCGAGCATCGACAGAATCCCGCCTGCGCCAGCTGCCACAATCTGATGGATCCTGTCGGCTTCGCGCTGGAAAATTTCGACGCCGTTGGCCGCTGGCGATTGTTTGACCAGGAGCAGCCGGTTGATTCTTCGGGAGCCTTGCCGGACGGAAAGAAAGTCAACAGCCTGGAAGAACTGGAAGCCGGTATTCTCGCTCGACCGGAAATGTTTGTCAGCACGTTGACCGGAAAACTGCTGACATTTGCACTTGGTCGAGGGGTAGAATTCCACGACGCTTCAGCCATTCGTCAGGTTGTGCGGGAAGCTGCCGACAATGACTATCGGTTCTCGTCACTCATTCAGGCCGTCGTGACGAGTACGCCATTTCAAATGCGAGTTTCAAAATGATCAACACTCGAAAATCAATCTCACGACGAACGCTGCTGCGAGGCGCCGGCGCCGCATTTTCACTGCCACTGCTGGACGCGATGATTCCCGCCAGCACGGCGCTGGCCGAAACTGCCGCCGCTCCGACTCAGCTTCGTCGGCTGGGCTACATCTACATGCCGATGGGCTTTAACCCGAAAGAATGGATTCCGAAGGGCGACTCACTGAACAAGCTGCCGTCGACGTTGCAGCCTCTTGAGAAGGTCAAGGATCAGGTGACCGTGATTTCCGGGATGGAATTGCGGAACGCGTATCCGGGATCTCACGCGACGTCGAACTCGGCCTTCCTGAGCGCGGCAACGGCGAAGCGAACAGAAAGCTCGGACTACCATCTGGGCACGACCGTCGACCAGATCGCTGCCAGACGTCTGGGTCAGCAGACTCCGCTGCCATCGCTCGAACTGGCAATGGACCTGCTCAACAACGCCGGACAATGCGACAACGGTTACGCCTGCGTCTACCAGAACAATCTTTCGTGGTCGACGCCGACGACTCCGCTGCCCGCCGAAGCGCATCCGCGACTCGTTTTCGAAAATCTGTTCGGCGAAGGCGGAACGGTCGACGATCGACGTGAGACGCTGCGTCGTCGAGCCAGTCTGCTGGACTCGGTGACGGAAGAAATGAAGCGATTCCAACTGCAACTCGGCGCGAACGATCGCGGCAAAGTTGACGACTATTTCCAGAGCATTCGCGAAGTCGAACGTCGCATTCAACGGGCGGAAGCCAGTGTCGATGAGAACCCGCTACCGGATCTCGATCGACCGGTCGGAGTGCCCGCCGCGTACGCCGACCATGCTCGATTGATGTTCGACCTGCAGCTTCTGGCGTTTCAGGGCGACATCACCCGCGTCATCTCGTTTCAGCTCGCTCGTGAAGCCAGCACACGGACTTACCCGGAGATCGGCGTCCCGGAACCTCACCATCCGATTTCGCATCACGGAAACAATCCGGACAAGCTCGCCAAGCTGGCAAAGATCAACCAGTTCCACGTGTCCCTGTTCGCCGAGTTTCTGCAGAAGATGGCAGCGACCCCTGAAGGCAACGGCTCGCTGCTTGACCACTCGCTTTACCTTTATGGCAGCGGCATGGGCGACCCCGACGCGCATGATCACACCGACCTTCCGCTCATCGTGGCTGGCGGAGCGGCTGGCAACATGCGCGGCGATCGGCATGTCACCTACGAAAAACACACGCCGATGGCCAATCTGCATTTGACGCTGCTGAATAAGGCAGGAATCGAAATGGACTCCTTCGCCGATAGCAACGGAACAGCCGATGAGCTGTTCGCCCCGGTTTCTCTGTAGTCGATTGATTCAGCAGGTGATTCGTTAATGAAGAATCTTCGCAACAACATAGTGCCCCCGCCTGCGCCACCTGAATGTGATGCAACGGCGCAAAGACGCAAAGAATCGCAACGTGTATCTGCTTATTTGTGTCTGGTTATTTTGTTGGGGAGCCTGCTGACAGCGGCTCGCGCGAATGATGCGAAACCGGCTGACGAGCGTGCGGCGAATGTCCGGTTGGCAGACGCCGCTGAATTCAAACGCTGGACGGAAGTGGAAGAACTGGCCGAGCGAGGCATCGATCCTGACCAGACTCAAGCCGACGGTATGACCGCCTTGCACTGGGCTGTTTTTCATGGTGACGAAAAGACCGTTCGTTTGCTGATCGATTCAAAATGCGACGTTAACGCGACGACTCGTTATCAAGTGACTCCACTGTCGATCGCATGCCAACTCGGTCGTCCCGAAGGTGCCAGACAGTTGCTGGCGGCTGGCGCGAATGCCAATTTTGTCCAGCCGGGCGGAGTGACGCTCCTGATGACTGCAGCGCGTACAGGAAACACAGACTGCGTAAGTCACCTGCTGAAAAACAAAGCAGACGTCAACGCTGCCGAACGGCGAGGCCAGACAGCCTTAATGTGGGCAGCGGCTGAAGGCCATGTCGCGGTGCTGGATCTGCTGATCAAAGCGGGAGCTGATATTGACCGCTCAACGTCGAAAGGCTTCTCGGCCATCATGTTCGCAGCCAGACAGGGGCACATCAATGCTGTCAGGCGATTACTGGCAGCAGGCGTCGACCCCAACACGGCGATGCATCCGAAGTCTTCAGGCAATCGAACGCCACGCAACGGAACTTCCGCTTTGCAACTGGCCGTTGAAAGTGGCCACTTCGAACTGGCACTGATCCTGGTCCAGGAAGGCGCCGATCCGAACGATCAGCGCAGCGGTTTTACGCCGCTGCACGCTTTGAGCTGGGTCCGTAAACCGGATCGAGGAGAAAACGAAAAAGGCGACCCATCACCGCGCGGATCAGGGCGCCTGACGAGCCTTGAGTTTATCGAGGAACTGGCCCGCGCCGGAGCCGACATCAACGTTCGGCTTGCGAAGGGCAGCGGTGGTCGAGCGGTTCTCAATAAACGCGGAGCGACACCGTTTCTACTCGCTGCAAGAACTGCCGACGTTCCATTTATGAAGCTCCTCCTGGAACTCGGAGCCGATCCGACAATTCCCAACACCGAAGGTTGCATGCCGATCATGGCCGCCGCCGGCATCGGAGTCCGTGCCGTCGGTGAAGAAGCCGGAACGGAATCCGAAGTAATTGAGGCCATCGACTTCCTCGTAAAACTTGGAGCAGACATCAACGTCAAAGACGAAAATGGCGAAACAGCCATGCACGGAGCGGCTTATCGGAATTTTCCGGAAGTCGTCGCTTCGCTGGCCAAACACGGAGCCGATCCAGCCGTCTGGAATCAGAAGAACAGACACGGTTGGACTCCGACCATGATTGCCTCGGGGAAACGCCCCGGATCTTTTAAGCCATCCCCCGAAACAATCCGCGCACTGAAAGCAGCGATGAACGTCGCCGAGAATTAACGCAACGCCACGATCAACAGACGCTTCGGCTGACATCCAGAAACACTGCTACTTTCGGCCCCTTCCATGACTCAAGACAGTATTCACGCACCATCGCCGACGTTGAACAGCACCGCCCCTGATTCGAGGCTGCTGCGGGGCGCTCTTGTTGTTGGCTTTTTGTGGTACTCGCTGCTCGCCTGGCTGATTGCCACTTCTGACCCGGCGAACGTGAATATCCGACAGATCGTTGAGTCTGACGCGATCGTCCGGGCGACTGTCGACATTAATGGAAATGTGCATGTCGACCATGTCTGGCGAGGAAATGTCGAGAACGGTCCGCTCGACGTTGCCTTTCCTGACGAAGCCTTGAAGCCGGGTGATTTCTTCATTCCGTTGCGGAGAAATGCGACCGGATGGGAAATCACTCCGGCTCGAATCGGAGACGGAATACGGCTTGTCTATTCCGCGTCAGATTCAATCGTCGAGCAAATGCGAAAACTTCTCGACGAATAAAGAGGATCACGAAGTTGGAAATTCAGCCCGCAGAAACCATCCTGCAGATGACCAGTGCTGGAACCATTTCGCAAGACTCGTCGCGAAGTCGTCATCATTGCCTTCGGGCATTTCTTCAGCGGCGACTTCGATGGCCTCTCCAAGAGTATTGCCATCAAGGATCGCTCGGAGCAGGAGATATTCGGCTCGCGACACAGTTCCCCGTCGCACGACATAGTCTCGCCGCGTGATGACGAGGAGCGTTTCTTCCGGCAGCGGGATCTCGGGAGACTTACCTCGGCGGACGGCGGTAACGTACTCGTGAACCGGGAACGATGCTTCCATCAGCCGCAACGACGGGACGGGGACAAACCGGGTTTCGCAGACTCGTTCTGGCGGAACTGACTGCAAGTCTTCTGGCTGCAACGATTCGAGATTCTCAGGGCCAGGACCATCGAAGACTTCCGCGTAGGTTCGCTCAAGGGTGGCAAGGTCGATCAGAAAATCCGGCCAGCCGGGTTTCGGCACGTCGGTTGGCCGAGTATCGATCAGGTATTGAGCGAACCGTTCACCGAGAAACCCCAGCGAGTAACTCGACGACGGCGAGTGCTGAATATATCCCAGTGCGAAGCTGTCGAAAGTTTCTTCGCCGAGTGCATAACGGGTCGCCGGAAACTCTTCGCCCAGACACTCGATCAGTCGAGCAAAGTAGGCGTTCCCGTAAACTGCTAACCGCTCCGCACTGCCCAGCCGGCTGGAACGCTCGACGACGTCTTCAATCTGCGCCGCGCCGATTTCGATCTGCTCTCGGGCAGCCGAAGATTCAATCCCCGCTGAGATACCATCGGGGTGAGTGATCACTTCCTGAACCCATCGTTGAAGCTTGTCCAATGATCGTTGCTCGGACATTCACTCGACCTCAGCCGCGACGAAGACGGCAGGCTGAGGAACCGTTGTCGTCCGCTGAACAGCCAAAGCTCGCCGTTCCTGTTTTGGCAATGCAGCTCCGTCGTCGCGGATCAAATCCCGAGCTTTCAGAACTTCACCATGCACGACGTCGAAGTCGGGAATCTGAGCGTCCCATTCGAGTAACGTCGACACTCCGCCCGTCAGCTTGTGAGCCAGACGGTACAGCTCCCACACCTTGTCCACGACGAAATTGTCATGCGTGTCGATGATGTGTGTTCCGCAGTCCGTATGTCCGGCGAGATGAAACTGCACGATCCGTTCGTGCGGCAGCGATCGGATAAAATCTTCCGGATCGAGATCGTGGTTGAAGCAGCTCACGTAGACGTTGTTCACGTCGAGCAGCAGCCCGCAGTCAGACTCTTCAGCCATGCGAGTCACGAAGTCCCACTCGGACATGGTTGAGTCGGTGAAGGTTACGTACGTGCTGGGATTTTCCAGAACGAGTGGCCGCTCCAGAAAGTCCTGGACCGTTTTGATTCGACTCACGACGTGCTGCAGCGTTTCGTCGTTGTACGGGAGCGGCAACAAATCATGTCCGTTGATCCCGTTCACCCCGGTCCAGCAAACGTGATCCGAAATCCAGACGGCCTGGGTCCAATCCGCCAGCGCCTTCAGCTTGCCAAGGTATTCGAAATTAATCGGATCGGTCGAACCAATCGACAGCGACACGCCATGCATGACGACTTTGTACTGCTCAACGATCTGCTCCAGCACATGCCGCGGCCGACCGCCGGAGTCCATGTAGTTTTCCGAGATAATCTCGAACCAGTCGACGTCCGGCTTGTTTTTCAGAATGTGCGGGTAATGGGTCGTTCGTAATCCGACGCCAAACCCCAGATTAGGTAAACCTAGCCGAGCTTCCGTCATGAGGGACTCCGAACGCTGAATTTCAATTGAGACAGGACTCGAACGGTCGCCCATTGTGGCGGCAACTTCTGGGATCTCTGTGGGCGACTATACACTTTCAAAGATCGTAGCGACGCCCTGTCCCTGACCGACGCACAGAGTTGCCAGGCCGTACTTCGCTCCTGAATCTTTCATGCGATGCAGCAGCGTGACGGCGATGCGAGCCCCGCTCGCTCCGAGAGGGTGGCCGAGGGCGACCGCTCCACCTCGTGTGTTGACTTTCTCTTCGGTGATCCCGAGCAGCTTCATGACGGACAGAACCTGGACTGCGAAGGCTTCGTTGATTTCCAGGCAGTCCATATCGTCGAGGGTCAGTCCGGCTCGCTTCATGACTTTGTGCACGGCCGGCACCGGGCCGATGCCCATTTCTTCGGGAGCGACTCCGGCGACAGCCATGGCTCGGATCCTGGCCATCGGTTTCAGCCCGAGTTCGTTCGCTTTTTCTTCGGACATGATCAGCAGCGCCGCGGAGCCGACACTCAGCTGCGAGCTGCTGCCAGCCGTCACGCTGCCACCGGCGGGATTGAAAGCCGGAGGCAGTTTTGCGAGACCTTCGGCTGTGGTGTCGGCACGGATTCCCTGGTCGATGGAAATTAATTCTTTCAACCCGGCTTCAGAACGGCCCCACGTGGGAATGATTTCGTTGGCAAACTCGCCTTTTTCGGTGGCAGCTGCCGCGAGTTGCTGGCTTCGAGCGGCGAATGCGTCCTGAGCTTCTCGCGGAATCTGATATTTCATCGCCAGATATTCGGCAGTCAGCCCCATGTTCATAATAGCTTCGCTGTGCCGCACAAACAGGCCGGGAGCGGGGTCGTAATCTTTGAACGCCGGAATGTGGCCCATGTGTTCGATGCCGCCCGCGATCTGAATGTCTTCGCAGTTCGCCGCGATACTCATTGCACAATCGTTGATCGCCTGCAGACCGGACGCGCAGTTTCGGTTGAGCGTGACTCCACCAGTTTCAATCGGCAGCCCCGCCATCAACGACGCCACGCGAGCCACGTCGAAACCCTGCTCGCCCTGCTGCTGGACGCAGCCCCAGCGGATGTCTTCGATGAGCTGCGGATCGATTCCTGTTCGTTCGACCAGAGCCTTCATAAGTCCGGCAGAAAGCTCATCGGCTCGAACATTGCGAAAATTTCCGATGGATTCATTGGCCTTTGCAATCGGCGTGCGGACAGCATCAATAACGACGGCGTTTCTCATGGTGGCTCTCCGAAACCATCTCTTCGTCCGTGTGACTTGCTGTCTCGAATCTTCGACCAGACAGCCTCGTGTTGACTCAGTTGGGGAGGATGTCGGTCAGTCCGCCAGATTGTCAATAGCGCGGGGTGATAAGCGCGGGTCAGACTCAGCCTGACGGAGTCAGCACGAGGAATTCCCAACCACGAAATACTCGAAACAGACGAAGACGTTTTTGTGTATTTGGTGCCTTTTGCAGTTGCTTCCAAAACTCCTTTCATTATCGAATAAATTCGTCAGGCAGAGCCTGACCTACGGACTGACGGGAACCTGGAATGTGAATCCGCTAACATTCCGCTCCGTCTGAATCAGAAGTTCGGACCAGTTTGCCCCTGAGAATCCTCGAACAGCGAAATCACGGATGAAGATCGCCATTATCGGTTCCGGAATCTCTGGCCTGACCGCCGCCTGGCTGCTGCACCAGTCGCACGAGATCACCATCTTCGAAGCCAACGATTACATCGGCGGGCACACTCACACGATCGATGTGGATGTCGACGGCGAGCAACTAGCGATCGACACCGGATTCATCGTCTACAACGACTGGACATATCCGAATTTCATCGAATTGCTCAGGCGGCTTGGCGTCGGATCGCTGGCAACTGAGATGAGCTTCAGCGTTCGGTGCGAACGCAGCCGGATCGAGTACAACGGGTCAAATCTGAACGGTCTGTTTGCTCAGCGAAGCAACCTGCTGAAGCCGCACTTTCATCGAATGCTGCAGGACATCCTTCGTTTCAACCAGGAGTCGCTTGGGCTACTCGATGAGGACAACGAAAAGTTGACCGTCGATGAGTACGTGACTCAGCGAGGCTATTCAAAACAATTCTCCGATCTGTACCTCATCCCAATGGGAGCGGCGATCTGGTCCTGCCCGCCGGAAACGTTTGGCAAATTCCCCATCCGCTTTATCGTCGAGTTCTACTGGAACCACGGCTTGCTCAGCATTCGAAACCGGCCTCAGTGGCGAGTGATTTCCGGCGGCTCCGCACGCTATGTCGAGAAACTGATTGTGCCGTTTGAAAATCGAATTCGGTTGAATTCTCGCGTCGAAGCGATTGCTCGCGATGAAAATGGCGTCATGATTTTCGGAACAGGTGCAGTAGACCAGTGTTTCGATCATGCGATTTTTGCCTGTCATAGTGATCAGGCTTTGAGGATCCTGGGAGACTTCGCGACTTCAACAGAACGAGACGTCTTGAGCAAATTTCCTTATCAGAAGAATTCTGCAGTACTTCACTGGGATGATTCCGTGCTTCCGAAAAGACGCCGCGCGTGGGCAAGCTGGAATTATCACATCGACAACGCGCCGTCAGGCCACCAGGAATCTTCGGATCAAGCTGGTCGAAGCGCGACGGTTACCTACAACATGAATATCCTTCAGAGGTTGAAGGCTCAGAAAACGTACTGCGTGACGCTCAACCGGGACGAGGCGATTGATCCTGAGAAGATCATCGGGCAGTACGAGTATCACCACCCAATTTACACAATCGAGCGTCGAGCCACTCAAAAGAGACATTCAGAACTGATCAATCAGAACAGAACTTCGTTCTGTGGAGCTTATTGGGGCAACGGCTTTCATGAAGACGGCGTCAACAGCGCGCTGGCCGTGTGCCGACAACTCGGAGTGGAGCCGCCTTGGCAATAGTAGACACCAGCACTCTGAAGAGCTGCCTCTACGTCGGCAAAGTCCGGCACCGTCGCTTCACGCCCGTCGAGAATGGGTTTACTTACTCAGGGTCCTGGCTGTATCTCGACCTGAGCGAACTCGATCGAGTCTTTGCGAAACGCTGGTTCTGGTCGACCGGCCGGACAGCACTCGCCAGGTTTCACCGAACCGACCACCTGGTTTTCCCGGGCGACATTCTGCCAGCGGCGCTCGACTCCGAAGAGTGGTCGAAGCCTGCGGAGCAAAGCTTCGGGAAACGTCCCGACCGACCTGTGGACAGCCTGCCGCCACTGGACGTCGCTGTGCGGAGCCTTGTCGAAGCCGCTGGCTTTGAACGTCCACCCGGACCGATTCGACTGCTGACTCAGCCGCGATACTTCGGCTACAAAATGAATCCGGTCAGCTTTTATTACTGCTTCGACGCAGACGATCAGCAGGTGCAGACGATCGTCGCCGAGGTTAACAACACTCCGTGGAGCGAGCGGCACTGCTACATCCTCGATCGGTCGAACCAGCCCGCAGACTCAACCTACCTTTCGCAGACCAGTGTTCCGGCAACTGAAAAGTCAACATCTGCGGTCGGACGCTTGCGTTTTCGACACGGCAAACGTTTTCATGTCTCGCCATTCATGAAAATGGACATGGAATATCGCTGGAGCATCGTTGCTCCGGACAAAACACTGACCGTACATATCGAGAACTGGCGAGACGAAGACCGCCTTTTCGACTGCACGCTTCACCTGAAGCGGCGATCGATTTCTGGCGGGCAGCTTGCCGGTTCGCTCATTCGTTATCCCTTTATGACGGGAAAGATCGCGGCGGGAATCTACTGGCAGGCCCTTCGTCTGTGGTGGAAAAAAGTCCCGTTCGTTCCTCACCCCGGAATTGCTCCTTCATCCGGCGAAGACATTGCCTCGCAGGCTGGCCACCTGCGAGCAGTCACGGACACCGTTCGCTCATGAAACCATCGAACCAAGCCGCCAATGATCCGGCAATCACGTCGAACTCGCCCGAACTCTCGGACGGTCGCCTCGACACTATTGCCAATCTGGAATCAATTGATGTTTCGCCAGTGCCGGACCTCCCCTCAGCAGGCAAGCCGAAACTGACCACTCGAATGCTGCGTCGCGGAGTCCTTAACCGATTCAGCAAATTGACCAATGGGTTGCTCCTTGTGACGGAAGGTGAAATCGAGCATCGGTTCGGCGATGAATCATCAGAAGAGTTGCTTGTTGCCAGAATCACGATTCATTCCCCGGAGTTCTTCCGGCGAATCGCGATCGGCGGAAGCCTGGGCTTCGCTGAGTCTTTCATCTTTGGAGAATGGACGTCCGACAGCCCGACCAATGTCGTGCGGATCTTCTGCCGGAACCTCGACGTCACCGACGCCGGCAACAGCGGAATCGTCCGTCTTGTCACGAAGCTCGCTCGAAAGTGGCACGAGCGGCAAAACAATTCGAAAGACGGCAGCGCCCGCAACATCCACGCTCACTACGATCTGGGCAACGATTTCTACTCGTTGTTCCTCGACGAAACGATGACCTATTCAAGCGGCGTGTTCGAAACTCCAGAGAGCACGCTTCACCAGGCACAGGTCGCCAAGATCGACCGTCTCTGCCGCAAGCTCGATCTGAAGCAATCCGATCATCTGGTCGAAATCGGAACCGGCTGGGGCGGCATGGCCATTCACGCCGCCAGGAATTACGGCTGCAAAGTCACGACAACGACGATCTCATCAGAGCAGCACGACTTTGCGTGTCGACGTGTCGCGGAAGAAGGGCTGGCCGATCGAATCACTCTGCTGCTGGAAGACTATCGCGATCTCCAGGGCAAGTTCGACAAACTGGTTTCGGTCGAGATGATCGAGGCCGTCGGCTACGAATACTTCGACACGTTTTTCACGAAGTGCGGCAGCCTGTTGAAACCCGAAGGTCAGATGCTCATTCAGGGAATCACGATGTCTGAGCAACGCTACCCGAAGTATCTGAAATCGGTCGACTTTATTCAGCGGTACATCTTCCCCGGCGGCTGCCTGATTACACCAAAATCTGTTCTGGATTCGGTCGCTCGCACAACCGACTTGCGGCTTCTGCACGTCGAAGACCTCGCCCCGCATTACGGTCGCACCGTACAACTCTGGCGCGAACGCTTTTTCGAGCAGATCGAACAGGTCCGGCTTCAAGGCTTTCCGGAAACCTTCATCCGGCTCTGGAACTTTTACCTTTCGTACTGCGAAGCGGCCTTCGAAGAGCGTCTGGTCGGCACTGTGCAGATGCAGTTTGCAAAACCCCGCTGCATGAATGACGCGCTGCGGCCATTCGTTTAACAAATCACTACGGCAACGCGTCTCGAGTTCTCGTGAACAGGTCGAGTGTCGTTGTGCCAACAAGTTTGATCCCCAGAATGACCGCGACGAGGATCAAACTGAGCATGAACAGATACTCGATCGTCGCGTGCGCCGACTCTCTGGCGAAAAATCGTCGGACACCCTGCAGAATTCTGATCATCACGAACTCCCGCATCCATTTGACCAAACCGGATTACATCCTGAGTTGAGTTCCCGCAACGTTGTGGAGTTTCGGCAATCCGATGTGGCATCACTGCAACAAACGGTCGGTGACTCAGTATGCTTCGCGTGTCGATGCACCTTCCGTACCGGAACAAATCGGCTGAGGCATATCACCGCAGGAGAATCATCGAGATGAACTGGCAGCGAATCGGGGCATTGAAATCAGTCGACGAGTTTCGGCAGTATCTGTCGGCCCAGCAGATCAATCTGCCGTTGGACGATGAACCTCTTTCAGCCGCTCAAGGCACTCCGCTTGCTCAGCCGATCAAGGTCGGAGACTTCACCGTCGGTAACCGCTGGTGCGTTCACCCGATGGAAGGCTGGGACGCAACGCCCGACGGTCGACCGAGTGATTTAACGATCAGACGCTGGCGAAACTTTGGCCTCTCAGGCTGCAAGCTGATCTGGGGTGGCGAAGCATTCGCTGTTCAGGCCGATGGACGTGCAAACCCAAACCAGCTTCTCAACCGCCCGGAAAATGCCGACGCGATGCGCGACCTACTTGGCACCCTGACCAGCGCACACGCAGAACGATTTGGCGAAGCCGCACTGGACGATTTGCTGGTCGGTTTGCAGTTGACTCATTCCGGACGTTTCTGCCGCCCGAACCGCAAAGACAAGCTGGAGCCGCGGATCGTCTATCACCACCCGGTACTCGACCCGAAGTTCGGCATCGCAGCCGATGACGACTCGGTCGTCTTGTCCGATGACGATATCAAGCGACTGATCGACTCTTACGTCTCCGCCGCAAAGCTCGCACAAAATGTGGGGTTCCAGTTTGTCGACGTGAAGCATTGCCACGGGTATCTCGGCCACGAATTTCTTTCGGCCTTCTCTCGCCCCGGCACTTACGGTGGAGATTTCGCCGGCCGAACTCGCTTCATTCGCAATATTCTGGACGGCATTCGTTCCGAGTGTCCCGGTCTGATGGTCGGAGTACGACTCTCCGTCTTTGACCGCCCGCCGTATCACCCAGATCCCGACCGAGCAACACCCGGAAAGCTCGGGCCGGGGATCCCGGACGACCATCCAGTCGAAGATTATCCGGGATTCGGATGCAGCAAAGACAACCCGCTGGAAATGGATTTGACTGAACCGCTTCGCCTGATCCGAATGCTGCACGACGAATTTGGCGTCGCGATGTTCAATCTGTCGGCCGGCTCGCCCTACTACAATCCGCACATCCAACGGCCCGCCTTCTATCCACCATCCGATGGCTACCAGCCGCCGGAAGATCCGTTGATTGGCTGCGTGCGGCAGATCGAGTCCGTGCGAAAACTCAAAGAGCTGATTCCAGACATCCCTGTCGTCGGCTCGGCCTGGTCGTACTTCCAGGAATACCTGCCACATGTCGCACAAGCCGCCATTCGAGACGGCTATTGTGATTTTGTGGGAATCGGTCGCCTGGTACTCAGCTATTGGGACATGCCGGCCGACGTACTCGAAGGAAAACCGATCCGTACCAAAGCTATCTGTCGGACCTTTAGCGACTGCACCACTGCCCCCAGAAACGGCATCATTTCCGGCTGCTTCCCGCTCGACGAAATCTACAAGAAGTCGCCGGAAGCTACCGAGTTGAAACAGGTGAAAGACCAAGTCCGCCAGCGTCTTTCGTAGGCCAGTCTCCAGGGTCGGCACTGCCTACCCTACGAACAGGCTCACTGCCCCTCGATGTATCTCAACTGGATTTCGGTGTTCGGAAGTTTTTCTTTGAGTGCCGCGACGCCTTCCTCAGTGACGGCCGTTCGGGTCACCTTAAGATCTTTCAGAGACGTCAGCCCTTCCAGAGCTGGCAAACCTTCATCCGAAACCAGTGTTGACCCCAGATGAAGGAAAGACAGTTTGCTCATTCCGGACAAATGTTTCAGGCAAGCATCTGAAATCTGCGAGTTGTCCAGGTTCAGCCATTCCATGTCTGTGAGTCCGGCCAGATGTTCCACGCCGGAGTCTCCAACATAGGTCCGCCAGAGGTTGAGCCGCTTCAGTTTCTTCAAGCCAGCAAGGTGAGGCATCCCCAGATCGTTGATCGAGTTATTTTCGCTCAGGTCGAGGTCTTCCAGCGTCGTGACTTTTGAGAGATGAGCGAGCCCCTCGTTTTCGAACTGGCACTGAGAGATTCGCAATTTTTTCAGCCGAGGAAACTGACTCATAGTGGCGAGGGCGTCGTCGCCGACCAGCGTTTTCGCCAGATAAAGCTCTTCCAGCTTGTCGAGCCCCGCGAGCTGTTCAAGGCCCACTTCGCTGATCCAAAGGAAGTCCAGCAGCAACGCTTTCAGGTTTTTCATTTTGGCGACATGGGCCATCCCGTCGTCATCGACCGATGTTGCACCATTTTCGCCGGACAGTCGCAACGCCTTCAATTCTGACAATGCAGTCAGCGATTCCAGACCGGCGTTCGAAATCGTGCAGCCGCGAAGGTCGACATTCTGCAGTGTCGCGACCTTCCCAACAGCTGCCATGCCAGCGTCAGTCACGGCGGTTTCATTCAGCATCACTGATCGCAACCTTCGCAAACCGGCAAGATTATCAAGCGCCGCATCTCCGATAGCAGTGCCTCGGAAATCAACTTCAATGACCAGCCCGTCGCCGTCTTTTTTCAACTTCGCGCCGGCTTCTTCGAGCACCGAAACGCTGGCTGCATCGTCAGGTTCTGGAGTCGCTTCAGGCTCTGTCACGGATTGCGTCGCCCCGGTACCCGACCCCGACGTCCCTGTCGGAGTAGCCGTGGGTTTGCACCCGGAAAGGAATGGGACGGTGATGACCAGAAGAAGAGTTGTTCTGAAGCAGCTCATTGAAATGTCCTTTGGCGAGGCTGGTTGACTTGCCAGCGTTTTTGACGAAGCGACCTTTATAACAGCCGAGTCTCAAGCCATCCATCTGTCAGAGCAGCGTCAGTGTGAAGATCCATCTTGACACTCACTGCTGCCTCGCGTTCTTCTCTGCTGAATTATTCGAAATTTTCGCGACCTTATGCAGATTTTCTTTTGCTATCAGGAGCAAACAATGAACGGACTCTTTCTCCTTGCCCAGGACATGGGCCGATCGGCACAGACGCCGCAATCGCTGATGAAAACGATCGAGGGCTACGCTCAGGCATTCACCGACCCGGAAAAGGCAGCAACGTTCGCTGGAAACGTTCTGGCGGCGATCGCAATCTATATTGTTGGGAAAATCGTCGTCCGAATTCTGACGGGGCTGCTCGAAAAATTGATGAGTCGCGCTAAGGTCGACGCGACGCTGTCGACCTTTCTTTCAAACATCGCCCACTATGTGCTGATCACTTTTGTGATCCTGATGGCCCTGGAAAGTCTGGGCGTCAACACGACGTCGCTGGCGGCCATAATGGGTGCTGCCGGGCTGGCTGTTGGTCTTGCACTTCAGAGTTCGCTCTCAAACTTCGCATCCGGCGTGATGATCATCCTGTTCAAGCCGTTTCGAGTCGGTGACTTCATCGAGGCTGGCGGCGTCTCAGGAACGGTCGAAGACATCAGCATCTTCAGCACGATGATGAAAACCGGCGATAACAAACAGATCATCGTTCCGAACGGCTCGATCTACGGCGGCAACATCACCAACTACTCAGCCAAGCCAACCCGGCGAATCGATATGGTCGTCGGCTGTGGGTACGGCGACGACCTGCGAGCGGTCAAGGCGTTCCTCACAATTCTCGTCGAAAACGACGAACGAATCCTGAAAGAACCCGCTCCTGTGGTTGCGGTTTCGGCACTGGCCGACAGCAGCGTCAATTTTGTCGTCAGGCCGTGGGTGAATTCAGCCGACTACTGGGCGGTGCTCTGGGATCTGAACGAACGAGTGAAACTCGGCTTCGACGAACGCGGCTTCAACATCCCGTATCCTCAGCGCGACGTACACATTCACGAAACCGCCAGTTAAGACGCCTGTTTCAGCCTGTTGTTCTAAATCGGAAAGTTAATTCGGACACGTTCCTGAGTCGTAAGTGTAGCCGTTCCAGTTTTCAAACCTGAAGAGGCTCGCTTTAATCGCTGAGTTCTTTTTTCCAGAACTCCTGCGTCATGACAAAGCCCGACCGCTCGTAGAGCTTCTTCGCGCCGGGATTGGCCGTGTCGACTTCGAGGGTCACTCGACAGCAACCGATTTTTCTGGCTCGCTCAGCAACGGCATCGAGCAACATGGTCCCGACGCCTTGCCCACGATACTCGGCAGAAACCGCCAGATCATGAATATTGAGTAGAGATCGCCCGGTAAACGTCGAGAAACCTTCAAAGCAAACGGCGACTCCGATGACCCGCCCCCCATCGACAGCCAGCAGAATCTGTTTTCCGGAGATCGCAGCCAGTCGATCGACAAGATTCTCGCGAACATCCGCAGAAAGGCCGCGACCAGCAATGTGCGGCAGCCGGGCATATTCATCGAGCATGGCGACGAGCCCCTCGCCATGGGCCGACAACCGTAAATCCGCATCAACCACCGAAACCGCCATTCTTCACTGCCCTTTCTGCACAAATTCGCAACGTACTGCTGAGCGAGTTTTACGCGACTCCTGACCTCCGTCCAGTCGCACCATTGCCGCTGCACTCGGTTACTGTTACCCCGTTGACGTCGCGACATCCAGGTCTCTAATGTGGGGCGAAAGCTCGAAAGACTTCGTTTTCTGACTGAACCACCGTCCCTTATTACATCAAAATGTCCCCATTCGTTTCCCGAATTCTGTTCGTCGTTGCCAGTCTGACAGTTCCCATTGTCTGGGGAATTATCGTCAATTGGGTGTTCCAACGGCTGAGGACGGCGACGCCCTCCGACGAAGAGTCCGATACCGATTCTGCCGACGAACCCGTGATCGAGTATTACATTTGAATCCGAACCGACGTCGAATTTGACGACTCGGATCGTCCGCTCATTTTCAGGAAAGACTGTTGTGCCTGGGGAGTTGCTCCTACATGAACTGCTGCTGGTAGTCGGCTGTGGGTTCATCGTTGGCGGCCTGTCTGGAATATTCGGCGTTGGCGGCAGTTTCCTGCTCGTTCCCATCCTGCACATCGTTCTGGGAATTCCGATTGAATTCGCCGTCGGATCAACGGCCTGCCAGGTTCTGGGGCCATCAACCGCCGCACTGCTCGCTCGAAAAGTCACCCGACTTCAACTCCGACTCCCGCTGATCATTACTGGCGGAATTATCATGGGCGTCCTGCTGGGGACGCTGATCCTGAACGCAGCCGGGCAATTCGGTGAAGTTCAGGTCAGCGGGCGAATGGTGGAAGCCAGCGAACTGCTCGTCCTGGGAACTTATCTCGTCATGCTGCTCGGGATCGGCTCTTTCAGCCTGTACGAAGTTCGTCGTCAGCTTGACGGCAACCCTGTTTCGCGTGGTGCGTTAGCGTGTCTCAAAATTCCGCCGGTTGACACATTTTCGGAACTCGGTGTCGGCACTCTGTCGATTCCGATCCTCTCGATGTTCGGTCTGCTGACTGGAATTACGGCAGGAATGCTTGGCATCAGCGGGGCGTTGTTGTTGATTCCCGGCCTGGTCTATCTGCTCGACATCCGATCCCGCAAAGCCATTCTGGCATCCTTAATCGTCGTCTGGATTACATCGTTCCTGGCAACAATTTCGCACGCCTGGCATCAACATATCGACCTGGCACTGACGTTAGCGCTGATGTTCGGCGGGACAATCGGCGCCCGCATCGGATCAGAACTGAGTAACCGTCTTGAAGGTCGATCGCTTCGCAGCGGCATCGGCTGGCTGTCGTTATTCGCCGCCTGCCTGGTCCTGTTTCAGCTTTATCAGTTGCTGAAATAGACGATTCTCATGTTTTCTGTGCAGAAGCTGGCACCCGGAATAAGCTTCGTTTCCTTTGTGGCCTTCCTGCAGAACACAGAAAATGAATTCTCAAAGTGCTCCGGATCGGTGAGTTCCTCCGGTAAACTCAGCGACGAGCTGGCGGAGTTCCCGGCAGCTCGTACACCCTGGCAAGCTGTACGAGTAACTCTTCCAGCTGAGCATAGTAAGCATCTTCATCATCAAAAGATTGCTTGCGATCTCGCAGCTGAATAACTGCCTGTTCAAGCTGGTCACGCAACTTTCGAGTCTCTGGCAAAAGATGCTGCTCTGAATCGCTTCGCACCAGGTGCAACCGATGAGCCAATCGGCCATCGATACTCGCCTCCCCCTGCACCTTCCTGACCAGCCGCACGCCTCGGAAAAAGTCAGCTCGAACACCGAGTCCGTCGCCGTTGTCATCCAGCAGCGAATGCTCTGTCGCCAGCCGTCCTTCAGCTTCGTAGAACGCCAGCGTTCGACGACTTGCAGACAGAAATGCCTCAAACGCCGATGTCTGCCCGTCCTTGTCCAGGTCAAACTTCGAATCGCCCACCGCTTCCGAAAGGAATTCTCCGAATCTTGCAAAGTTGACCTCAGCCCCTGACTTCGTCGCCGTCATGACAACTCGATTTTCACCAGCAAGGGCCTTCAGAAACGGACCGCTGGCAGAAGAGCAATTGGCAATCACGGTCGGACACGAAACAGGTTCAAGCCACTTCTTGAGCTCCTCGGCACTGATGTCATCGTCTCGCAGGTTAAAGCGAGCCGACCGCCCATCGAACGTTCCATGCCCGACCAACACGACCCATAGCTCTGTCAGCTTCCGGGACGTTGCCTGGGCTGCCGCGTCGCGGAGTGCCTGTTCGACTGAACTACGATCGACATCACTCGACTGATTCGACGGGTCAGCCGTTGATCCATCAGCGTCGGTTTTGGGTCCAATTCTCGCAACTCTGGCACCACCCGTTGTGGCAGCAGCTTCCCAGCGATCGCTCCACAAATCAAACAATTGCCCGTACTCGGAAGTGCCCGAAGCCCCCCGAATGATGACGACGAGCCTGTCCTCTGGCGGTGCGTCGGCGAGAACCGTCTCGACTGAGCCACCATCCCCCGCGGGACAAAAAGGCTCGACCAACACAAACAGGCCGCAAAGAAAAACCGGGACGAGGTACGGTTGCCGTGTCATGAAACCTGTATTCAAGCTGCAAGTCCTTTGAAGAAATGGCGTCTTGCTGGTGCCCATTCGAGCATTCGAATTCCACAACGAAACGAGATCAAGGCAACCCTTTTGAGCGTCGAAGTCCCCATTCACCCACCAGGCACGACAACACAATCAGGAATACCAGGGGCTGATCCCATAATGGCATCGACCACGCCTCGACAACCGGCATCGGTTTACTCTGAAGTTGAGACACAAAGTCGTCGAGTTTGTCGGCCTGAACAATTTCCCCACCGGAATGCTCGGCAAGTTTGCTCAGCAGTTCACGATTAACGCCTGGCCTTTGAAACTCCTGAACGGCGGGTTCGTAGATCCAACCGGCGATGTCAGCATTAAGTTTCTTTCCATCGCCGGTCGTTGCTTCTGCTTCGACCGTCCAGGCTCCCGCTTCCTTCGGTACGAAGACGGCGGTGTAAACACCTGGTTCGTCGAGCGACGCTTCGGCGTTCAGGACGACTTCGTCGGAAACGACGGCATTTAACGAACCATCTGCGGAAGTAACCGGTGCAGCCTCGTCCTTTTTCTCTCCGTCTATCAAAAGCGTTACCGGGCCATTGACCCGAATCTGCACCTGCGCATTGTCGAGCGGCAAAAACTCTTCATCGACCACTCGCACATGGACACGCACGGCTTCGGGCGCAACGTCTTCTGCCGCAGCCATCTCAACACCAACTCGCTGCTGAACATCGGCGATCAGCCAACGCAGAGTTTGCCGCCACGCTTTCGGCAGGTCTTCCGGCTGATTTTCGTTTCTGGTGATCTGCCAGCGCCACAGGTCACCAACCAGCATCGCTCCCGACCGGCCACGCCCGTATGACTGCGTCACTAAAGCCGGCCAGTGTTCACCGCTCGCGTCCGAAACCGTCGACATGACAGACGCTCCCGGCTTGATTCCCTGAGTGGGATTCAGTGTTCTAAACGGGGGCATCGTTTTCAGCCGATCATGCTCGTCCGTTTCTGTCGGGCGAAGCCGCACCCATGGTTGCAGCCAGCCTTCGCGAGTCAGGTCAAGCGAAAGCCTTGCGTCCACTGCAGGGAACTGAGTTCGGTCCAGGTAAACCGGCAACGCATCGGCAACCGGCGTTCGTTCGTAGCCACCTGTGTGAAAACTCTCGGCCCCACCGAGCATCAGCAACCCGCCACCTCGTTCGCTGACAAACTTCTCGATCAACGTTAACTGGTCGCGATTGAAAAATTCCGCTTCGATGTCGTCGAGAATCAACGCATCGAATCCGAACAGTTCCTTCGGATCTTTTGGAAAGCCAGCTCGCAGTTCGTCAGCATCTTTGGTGTTCAGCCTGACGATTACAGGCTCATCATACTTTTCCGTTTCTTCGTCGGTTTCGCCTTTGAAACCGCGAAAAAGCGAGTTGCTTGACTGACCGTCTCTGCCGCGAAAGTCAAACTTCGCTTCACGCTTCGCGACGCGAATCATCCCGACCAGATCGATCTGGTCATCTTCCTCGACAGAACGCCTGAGGAATTTGAACTCCCAGTTCGGACGTCCGCAGACATAAAGGATGCGATGCTTCTCCGAGCCGCGGTTGACCTGCACGATTCTGGAATTGTTGGCGAGTGTGCTCTCCTCAAGCGGCGTGTCGGATTCTCCCCCCAGCTCCAGCGTCGTCACTTGTAGACGATAAAACGCGACACCCGTCTTAATCGGGCGAAACTGAAAACGGAACGGCAACGTGGTTTCGGGACTGCCAATCGCCTGCCGTTCGGTTTTGACTGTCTCACCATCCGAGTCAATCAGCCGACACTCGACAAGCAGGTCGGAAGACGAAACTCGCTCCATGCTCAGATCGTGAATTTCAACGTCGCACTGCAAGGAAACCGGCGCGTCTTCGAACGGTGTTTCACTGATCGAGACCGAAGTTATGGCAACGTCCGGCAACGACGAGTCCTGATCAAACAAAACCGGATAGATCGGCGGCAACGGAACGTCGCTACTGAGGCGTTCTTTCAGATCGTCCTCGGTCAGGTCCGTTGCGTTGCCGTCACTCAGCAGAACGATGCCACCAACGTGACGTTTTTCAAAACGGCTTCCCAGAGAACGCAGAGCCGCCTGTAACGCCGATGCTTCACCTCCCCATCTGAGTTCGTCGACCTCGCGAACAGTTCTAACTCGACGATCAAAGGCAAATTGATGAACCTCGAAGTCCTGACCCAATCGATCCAGCCACGAATCGGGAGTCGGCTGCAAAGTCGCTTTGAACTGAGTTTCAAGCGTTGCGTCATTGGCATTCTCACTGGACAACCGAGTCAAACTCTGGCTCGTATCCGTTAAGACGAGGAATAGATTCGAATGCGGTCGCGGATGAACGCCGCTCCAAACCGGTTCAATCAGGCAGATTGCCAGCAAGAGCAGCGCGAACACTTTAAGCGCGCCGGCCAGCCGGCGAGCACGTTCCGGAGCGTGTCCTTTCCCGACAGCATTCCAGGTCAGCAGCACGCCGACAACGGCAACGATTGCCGCAGGGATCAGCCAGACTGGACTTCCGATTGAGATCATTGATCGGTTCTCAACAACAGTTTCAGCATCTCTCGCCCCTACACTCCGCGTGGGAACGAGTTGATTCTTGATGACTACTTGCCCGACCCGATGCGTTCGTAATACCGACGAACCAACTCTGCATACTTATCCGGGACTGGATCACGATCGATCGGCACCAGCGAATCCGGTGACTCTCGACGAGCGATTTCTTCCTTCAGCTTCTCCTGAATTTCAGAGAGCGGTTCCAGTATCTGCATTCGGACCAGGCCCCACTGAGGCTCTTTTGAATGCCGCTTGAATTCGGCTCTCATGCTGCGAGCGGCCTCTCGAATTCTCGCTACTTCCGCTCGCATCTTCGGATCGTCGATCAGTTCTTCGATATTTCGAATCTGATCGGACCACTGAACGAAGCCCTCACCGGTAATCGGATTGCCCGGCCCGGTTGCGCCTCTGCCCTGTTGAGCCGTCGCAGACTGCTGCGGACTCGATGGCTGTCGTTGCTGAGTTGCCGACGGACGCAGACCTGGTTTTTGCCGAGGTGCAACTGGCGGGCTGGGTGACGAATCAGAAGGCGAACCCTCGCCCTCGCCGGTTCCACCCGGAGACTGACCCGGTTTACCTTCACCCGGCTGCGGCTTTCCTGATGGCGACTCACCCGAACTGTTCGGAGTCTGACTCTGCCCCTTCTGCTGGCCTGGTGACTGACCAGATTGCTGACCATCTGACGGCTGAGACGAATCGCCCGGCATCGGCTTTCCATCCTGAGATGGCTCACCCTGTCCTGGCTGTTGTCCGGGATTACCGCTCTGGGCAGGCTGACCATCTTTGGATGGAGTCTCGCCTGGCTTCTGAGCACCGCTGGGTTGTTTCGAATTCGGATCACCGGGCTGCTGCCCGTCGCCTGGTTGATCGCCCTTGCCTTTCTGACCTTCCGTGTCCGATTTCTTCTGGTCTGCATTTGGTGAGCCGGACGCCTTCTCGTTTCCGTTCTGCGGATCACCCTTACCTGCGTCCTTTTCTCGCGAGTTCTGTTTGCCCGGTTGAGGCTCGCCGTTCTCAGTTCCGGACTTCGCGACCGGCCTCTCTCCCTCCTGTGAGTCGGTTCCTTCCTGGCCGCTCTCGTCATCTGAATTTTTCGGGCCGCGACCGCCTCGCATTTTCTGCAACTCCGCCGGGTCCGCCTGAGCCAGTTCACGCTGCACCGCATTGCCGGCATCTGCAAGCTCGCGGCTCGCACGTTTCAAGGTGTCGAGCTCGTTGCCCAGGACCGCTTCCGCAGCACGCTCGATTCCCTTCTGCATTCGCTCGAGACCTTCGTGAGCTCGACGTTCGGCAACCGCCGCGTCCTTCGTCAGACCTCGTCGGTTCAGTTCCCGAGTTTCGTCCAGCGCCTCGCTCGCTCGGTCTGCCCGAGTCTTTCTCACCGTTTCGTAAAGCTCTCGCGCGAGCAACGGTTCCGCTGTCTCGGCTTTTTCCACAACGCTCCGCATTTTCTCCATCACCCGATCGAGCTGTTCTTTCTGCGCGTCCAGTTCGGCCTGCAACTTCTCTCCCGTCGGCTGTTTTTCAGAACGCAACGACGGCCGATCATCCTTCTTCGGAGCATTCTCATTCAGAGCTTCGGCGATCTGATCCTGCCGTTCGCCGATTTCACGAGCTTCCTGGCGGAGATCACGCATCGCTTCTCCGAATTGCCCGGCAGCTCTCTGCCTGACTTCATCCCGGAGTTTCTCCAGTTCACGCTCGGCCCGTGTTCCCTCATTCAACGCCTGAGACAACTTCCCTTCTTCGAGTGCTTCCGACGCTTCCCGAACTTTCGATCGAGTGTCTTCCAGCTTCTCGCGGGTGTCGGCCATCTCCTGTTGATTCTCAGGCTTCTCCAGTCGATCTTTCAGCTCGTCGACGTCGCGGAGCAATTCCTGCTGCTCCTCGCGCAGCCGCTTCAGTTGCCGCTCGATTTCCTGCTGCTCCTGTTCCGTCTTCGCTGCCTTAAGTTCGTGCTCCAGTTCTTTCAACTTCTGATTCAGATCACCCTGTCGCCGAGCCAGCTCGCGCAGCCGGTTGAGAACCTGCAACTCCTCACGGTTCTGCTGCTCCTGTTCCTGCTGACTGGCCTTCTGTTCGGCCTCGTACCGGTTCTTCTTATTGTCCAGTTCGAGCTGATCCATCTGCTGCTGCGATGCACTTTTTGAACCCTTGCTCTTACTCTGACTGCTTTGCTGCTGAACGATCTGGTGCTCGCGAGCCCGCAGCTTCAGCAAACCCTGATAAGCCGACCGCTCTGAAGACAGTGCCGGAGTCAACAACTCCGACTGCATTTCCTCGTGAGTTTTCATCAGCCGCACAACCGCTTCCTTCATTGAAGTCACGACCTCGGCGGCATACTTCTTCGACTGAGCATCCTCCAGCTCCGCGATCAGCTCTTCCATCTGAGCAATGGCTTCCTGCTGAGACTCGACGAGCAGAGTCACGTCGTCAGCAAACGCGTCCGAAACTTCACTGCGAGTTTCGCGGCGGATGACTTTCCAGGTGGCGGCGATAATCTGCTTCTGCAATTCGCCCAGCTCTTCGGCTTTCTTTGCTTCTTCGCTTTCCGCTGGCGGAGCACCACTCGGAGGTGGTTGACCTTCGCGAAAGATTTCCTCGAAGTGGCGCACTTCGGCAAAAAACATGTCCGACATTGTGCGACGTTTTTCACCTGAAACTCCGATGTCGTCTGCGAAGAAGTAGTAAGAAACGAGCTGATCGGGTTCGGCCTTCTCAAGCTCCAGCGCCAGCAGATGAGCCAGCTCGTGCTTCTTGCGGCCTTCCGCTTTTTCACCAAGAGCAACGGTCTTTGGTTCTCGATCAGCCAGAGCCAGAACAACCCCGTGCTCGCTGATTCCAAAGTCGTCCCAGATGGTCGCCTCAAGCTGCAACTCTTCGATCGGTGAAACCCGCAGGTCTCGACCGGGAAACGTGAGTTTAATTTCAGGTGGATGGTTCGGAATCGCCGTCAGAATGAACTCGTCGCCCTCGCGATTTCCTCGCCCCTCTTCGTCAGTCAGTTTGAACGTGAGTCGCCGATCTTTGTCGACGGGAATTCGAGTCTGGTAAAGCACTCCCGAACGTTGACTGGAAGATTGGCCGGCATTCCCGTCCGGAGGAACTGTCTGCTGTTTCGATGTTGCCGAGGCTGCAACCAGTTTGAATTCAGTCCCTTCCCCATCGATCAGAAAACCATCAGTAACTGCTTTATTCAGCCGACACGTCAATACAACGAACGAACCTTCGACCGCCGACACTCGCCAGGTATCCTCGATCAATTCATCTGGCATTTCCGAGTAGGACGGAAACTCGATTCGAGCATCCACCTGTACGACTTGCGGGAGATCGTAAACGCTGATTCGAAATGTATCGCTGGTTTGATCGTCGAACTGAATCCGATAGTCGAAGGAAGAATCAACGACGGGCAACCGCGTGCCGAACAACGGATCCTTCAGACTCTGACGCATCGGTCGACCGCCGCTCTTCTCGTCGTCTTCGTTCGTGCCTTCAGTGAACTCCGACTTCGACACAACCTGATCATCCACCAGAAACATCGTCACCGTTGACGGCAATCGCCCTTTGAAAGTCGCTGTGATCAGCAGAGCGGTGCCACGTTCGATTTCGGTCGTACCTGGTTCGATCGTCACGTTGAAATCGGCCAGATCCGAAGTCACCGGTTGATCGCCAGACGCCACGCCGTCGACACTCGCCAGCAACGTTTCAGGATCCGTCCTGACCTGACTGGACAGAGCGAATGTCAAAATGATCGCACACATCGCGGTCAGCACTCGAATCAGAATCTTTCGTGATGGAACCCCCTCGTTCCATTTGTGAACGTACGAGTGAGATCGGACTTCGGTCGCCAGTTCCTGCTGCAACCACGAGAAGCCACCGATCGCAGAACTCGGCGTTTGCTCGATGACCGTCAGTAGCCCCTGGTTAAGCGTCGGCCAGCGTTGCTCAATCAGTCGGGCTGTCGCGAGTCGCTCACCTTCTGAAACTCGTCGGGGCCTCAAGATCCAGAGTGACCCCAGAACGGCGGCTCCGAGCAGCACGTTCGAAACAGTGACAGTCGCACCGCCCACCGGCAGAATCATGACGAGAATCGCGCTCGCCAGCGCAGTCACCGACCAGATCCAACTAAGTGCCCGCCAGCGTCGAAGGCGAATCAGACGACGTACGACGTGGTTAAGTTGTCGCGAAATGTGCTGGTCCATGCGGACTGCCTCGAAAATCGTTTTGAAAACTGGAATCAGTTGACGAGCTCAAGCGAAGGGTCAAGACACACCCTTCCGCAAAGTTAAGGTTCATTTTGGGACGCACCGCTGGCGAGATGTCCGGCCAGCCACGTTTCAATCAGCAGCAGAACGATCCCTATCAGGATGACCCACTGCCAGAACCTCTGTCGAGACTCCAGTTCGCGAGCCAGTAATTGTCTTTTTTCATCGGACGTCAAACGAGCTTCGACGACGTCCGGAAGTGGTACGCCCAACGCTCGAATTTCGTCCAGCCCGAGCGCATCAGTTCGGCTTTCCAGAGGGTCCAGGTTGGCCGCGATGCTGGCGGTTCCTGGTCCGTCGCGATCTGTCCAGGCGAAACTGTAGATCCCCGGTTCGGTCAACACTGAAAACGCTGACGACGAAAGTTCAACACCCTGTTTCAGGCCTGACGGAGCGGTGACGATCATCTCGCCCGTTGCCGAACCAGCGACAGTGCGAACGGGAAAACGATCACCAACGATCGCTCGCGGCGGTTCAATGCTGGTCCCGGCGAAGTCGTCGACCAGCGAATTCATCAGCGGTACAAACTTTGACCATAACACGAACTGACTGTCTGCGTCGTGCCAGCCGAAAGTGAACAACAGGACTCGACCGTTGCCGCGAGGCAGCTCGACGATGGCAGGCCGACGACCATCCAGCGACGCCAGCACCCTGGCGTTTTCTGGCAGGTTGCTGTCGATGTTTCGGTGCTTCCAGATCGGCAGCTTCGTGAAATCCGACAGACGGACGTCGTTGAACGGCTGGAAGACCGGATGTTCCAGATCAACGTCCGAAAGCATCGCGTACCCTTCGACGTTCGCTTCGGAAATATCCGGGGCAGCCGTCCCGGCAATCTCGAAGGCCTGCTCACAGAGATCGAGCGACGAGCCAACGACGATCAGCGTCCAGCCATCCTCGACCGCTTTACTCGACTTACGAAGCTGTTCCAGATCGAGTCTCGTCGCTACGACTGACAACCCGGTCATCCAGCTTTCGTCGGGAACGTTGCCATCGCTCTCGGCGTAGAAGTCAATTTCCCGAGCTGGTGTCGGCAGAAATGCCCGTTCGAGGTAGTAACGAAGTTCGTTCGGATCACTCGAAGAACCGTCGCCTCGATAAAGCACCGGCACGCGCGACGTTTGCGGCCTGACGTACCAGGCTTGATTGTCGAAGCTGTCTTCGTCGCCGCTTAACGAAACAACAATCGGCTTCGTCGTGCCGACGACATTCTTGAACAGGACAACCCGATTCTGTTCCGGCGGCACATCCACATCCTGCACTCTGCCGGCCAGTGGGGACGGCTCCGCCCCTGAGTCACCCTTCGCAACGCTGGCTGCTTCGACCTTAAACCGCTCGTTTGGAGAATCGACGACATTGTCGACTCGGACTCGCAATTCAGATTTCTGATCGATACTTCCGACAACCTGCACCGACGCGTTTCCGGTCGTCTTTGCCTCAAGCCGTTGAATTTCGACCGTCAGTGACTCCGGCCATTCGAAAGTCTGCAAACCTTCGATACGGCTTCCGCGTTGCAGGTCGGTGATGACAACAATTTCCGTCGCCCGACTTCCCGCTTTTTCGCCGGCCTCGTCCAACGCTGCTGCGACAGCTTCGGGCAGGACGGCGCCTAAATTTGTCCCCATCCAGCCGGGGGTCACATCTTTAAGCCGTTCCTGGGCAACGTTGATCTGATGACCAGTCTGCAACCCGGACCACTCTTCGAAAGAGAGCAGCGGCAGCAACTCCTGATCAAAGACGAACAGCCCGACCGAATCGTCCGGCTTGACGTCTTTCAGAAGTGCGTCGACTTTTTGAGTTGCCTGCTCCCAAAGTCCGTCGCGTCTCATGCTCGCGCTGACGTCGACCAGAATCGCGCGGCGTTTCGCTTCCGCATTGACAGTCTGTTCCTCGCTCTGCCGCATGAACGGTCTGGAAAATGCCAGAGCCAGCAGAATCAACGCGGCCGCACGCAGCAGAAGCAGCAGCCAGTGTTCGATTTTTGATCGGCTTGTGACTTTCGGCGGAGACGCTTCGAGAAACATCAGCGTGCTGAACGGAACCTTGCCCCTGGGCGTTCGCCGGATCATGTGAAACAGGATCGGCAGTCCGATGGCGGCCAGACCGGCAAGGTACAGCGGAGCAAGAAAGCTCATGCAGACCTCCCTGCTGGCGAGCGTCGCTGCGGAATCCGAGCCGATCCTGCCTTCATTTTCTGACGACGGAGCATGAATTCAGACAGGGCAATCTCCAGCGGCCGATCCGTCGAACAGAGTTCGTAGATCGCGCCGAGTTTTTCGCACGTCGTTTGAACCTGTGTCAGATGTTTTTGAAGTCGCTCCTGGTACTGCTGCCGCGCCGAGTTCGGATCAACGTAAAGCTCCTGGCCGGATTCCATATCCTGGAAAAGTGCAGGGGCGTCGAATTCGAAATTCAGTTCCTGCGGGTCGAGAATCTGAAACACGACCAGTTCGTGACCGGCTGCCGCGAGGTACCCAAGATTTCGCTCCAGTCCGTCTACGGGGGCAAGCAGGTCGGAAATCAAGACGACCAGCCCACGTTTGCGAACCTGTCCGGCGACTCGTTCCAGCGGCTTCGTCAGATCGGTCGATGATCCCTGCTCTGCCTTCTCCAGCGTCACCAGAATCTGCCGCAGCTGCCCATGACGAAAGCGAGCCGGGATAATGTCTTCAACGTCCTCGTCAAACACGATCAGCCCCGCCGCGTCGCGCTGCTGAGTCAACGCCCAGGCCAGACACGCCGCCAGCGTCTTTGCATAGTCGGCCTTCGTGTAGCCGAGGCTGCCGAAACTCATCGACCGGCTGTTGTCGACCAGCAGGTTGCAACGAAGATTGGTTTCGTCTTCGTAGAGTTTGATGTAGTAGCGGTCGGACCTGGCCGCGACTTTCCAGTCCAGATAACGAGGGTCATCACCGTCCGAGTATTGCCGATACGCGCTGAACTCGACCGAAAACCCATGAAACGGCGATCGGTGCAATCCGTTGAAAAAGCCTTCCATGACTGCCTTCACTCGCAACTCCAGCGACCGAATCCGCATGAGCACTGCGGGATCGGCGTGACGTCCGAATGATGACGATTGCTGAGAAGGCATTGTAATTTCGACTCGACAAGTAGGCAGGAACAAGCTCCGCGCCGTTCCGGCAAGGCACGATTGGTTTTCTGCCGGAACGGCGCGGAGCTTGTTCCAGCCTGCATTTTATTAAGCCTCTAACTCGGTGGCTGTACGGTTTCGAGGAGTCGGTCTATCACCTGCTCTGTGGAAATGCCGTCGGCTTCGGCGCGATAGTTGACGAGAATTCTGTGCCGAAGCACCGGGTGAGCGACGTAGCGGATGTCGTCGATACTGACGTGTGACTTTCCGTCGAGCAGTGCTTTGACCTTCGCCCCGAGCACCAGGTACTGGCCTGCTCGAAGGCCGGCTCCCCAGCTCACCCATTCGTTGATGAACTCCGGAGTCGCCGCCTGATGCGGACGAGAAGTCGCTGCCAACCGGACTGCGTACCGCGCGACGTCTTCGGCGATTGGCACGGATTGAACGATCGAGCGAAAGTTAACGAGGTCGCTTCCGGAAAACAGCGGCTGAAGCTTCGCTTTATCGCCCGAGGTCGTCTGAGTGACGACGGCAACTTCCTCGTCTTCAGGCAGGTAGTCGACAAAGACGTTGAACATGAATCGGTCGAGCTGAGCTTCGGGCAGCGGATACGTCCCCTCCATTTCGATCGGGTTTTGCGTGGCAAGCACAAAAAACGGTTCTTCGAGTTTCATGCGTTTGCCAGCGGCCGTGACCTGGTGCTCCTGCATGGCTTCGAGCATGGCCGATTGCGTCTTCGGCGGCGTTCGGTTGATCTCGTCGGCGAGGATGACATTGGCAAAAATCGGCCCCGGCACAAAGACCATCCTGCGCTGGCCGTTTTCATCCTGTTCGAGAATCTCCGTCCCAGTAATGTCTGCCGGCATGAGATCCGGCGTGAACTGAATCCTCGCAAACTTCAGATGAAACAGATCGGCGACCGACTGAACCAGCAGCGTCTTCGCCAGCCCCGGGGCACCGGTAATCAGGCAATGCCCACCGGCAAACATCGCCAGCAGCAACTGCTCGATCACGTCTTCCTGGCCGATGATGACTTTTCTCAGCTCAGAAAAAATCTGCGTACGAGCTCCCCGCAGCATCTCAACAATGCGTCGTTGTTCGTCCGGGTCAGCGGCAGTTTCAGAACTCATTCTTTTCATTCCATTGTTGCAAAGTACTGTAGCTGTAGGGTGCGTCTCGACGCACCGTGTGGTGTTGGCAGCGGCTGATGCGCCACGACGCACCCTTCGTTTCAATGTGTCATGGCATAAAACACGATGTTGATGCCCAGCGGGTACGCCAGCTTTTCTGAGAACTCTTTGAAGTACCACGGGTCCAGACCTTCGCGTTCCCAGCCGTCGCCAAGATCTGTGTTGTGGCAGATCATGACCATCATCCGCCCTTTGTCGTCGAAGATGCCTTTGTAGTGGACTTCCTGAGCGTCGGGTCTTTCCCAGGTGATGCCCTGCGCACGCCCGGCCTGAGCCGCATTCAGGCTCGGAATCTGCGGTTTGTTCGGCAGATCGTAGACGCAGTGAAAGATCGGGTGCTCGTACGGAAGTTCGATGGGTTCCCGGTCGGGGAAGACCTGCTTGATGGCATCGTAAAAGTCATACCATTCGGCCTCGCCCCAGAAATCGTCGACCATCATGAAGCCACCGTTGAGCAGGTATCGCCGCAGCGTGGCTGTTTCTTCTTCGCTCAGCGAGATACCGCCGGGTTCGATCATGTAAACCCACGGGTAGTCGAAGAGTTTGGGATCGGTGATCTCAAGAATCTTTCCGTCCGGATCGACTTTCATCGACGTGAGCTGCTGCAGGCGAAACGCGAAGTTCAGATCGGCATCCGGATAGTCGGTTTGCCAGCCGCCGCCGCGGCCTCGATACGCGTTGTACTTCAGCCGGACGAAAGTGAAGACGTCATCTTTGAAACGCGGATCGACTTCCCAGTCTGGAACGCCGTTACGGTCGGGCCTGGCGTTCGGATCGAAGGCTCGCCGCCGCCAGGGTTGAGCTTCGGTCGAGTCGCTGGCCTGCCAGAGAAACGTTCCGCCGACGATCAGAACAATTAAGACAGCCAGGAGAGGTGTTGAGGTACGAGGTCGCGAGCCATCCTTGTGCGGCATGTTGGGTGACGAGTTCATCGCGGCCTCGTTGCAATTCAAACAGGGCGGACACTGCCCACCAGAAAGTATTCACATGTGGTGGGTAGTACCCACCCTACCTTAACTCTTCCCCTGCTGTCTTTATGGCGATTGCTCCGGCTGTTCCTGCCGCACGAGTTTAATCAACAACCGATGAGCATCCCGGTATCGTGGAGCTTCTTCCAGTGCCTTCAGTGTTTGCCGTTTCGCTTCTGCCAGTTTCCCTTGAGCGTGCAGAGATTGTGCCAGTCGAAAATGGATATCAGCCGGATCGTCAGGTTCAAGCAGCAGCAACCGACTGAGTGCTCTTGCGGCGACGGCTGGCTGGTTTCGTTTCTCGGCGACGACCGCTCGCGTCGAATGTGATTGTTCGAGCAGCGGATCGATCGCGAACAGTCGGGCAGCTGTTTGCTCAAGGGCTGACCAGTCGGATGCTTCGGTTTGAAGTTCAATCAGTCTCAGATTGGCCAGCACGGCGTCGTCACTGATCGATGCAAACTGTTCGAGAATTTCCCGTTCGTCGACAGGACGACCGAGCTTCTGATAGACGCTCGCCAGACGCTCGTAAGCATTATCACCGCCGATGTAAGTTGGGTAGATCTCGATCAGTTGTCGAAGTGTGGGCTCAGCGGCACTCCACTTCTTAGCGGCAAGCTGCTGCTGGGCCAGTGTCATCTGACCGACGAAATTCTTTGGATGCTCCTTCACCCAGGCTTCCAGCCCTCCGTCGTTCTCAGCAGGCAGATTTTCCAGATCAGGCTTTTCCCAATCGGCACCCGGCGCGAGCGACTGTGCCCGCTTCTTCGCAAACGCTTCGAAACGAGTTTCGAGTTCCGACAGTGCATCACAGCGTCGGTCCAGCGCCACGTTGACTGGTAACCCGGATTTCAGATCGCCCAGAACCGCTCGCAAGGATTCAATGCCGAAGTTCTGGACAAGAAAGTCGACAGCCATTGCCGATTCGAAATACGCAAACTGTAGATGCCAGCTGCTTTCCGGCCTCATGAAGGCGCTGCTGAGTTCGCTTAATGGAGTGAGGCCGTCATCGAGAATGTGCTCGCGAGATCGAGGGTCCATCCGCTGTCCCCACGATGCGTTTTCCTGAAGCTCTTCGTAGACGGAGATGCCTTCGCTCAGCCAGCGTGGGATTCTGTTTTGAGTCAGCTCAAGTGTCACAACATGACAGAACTCGTGCCACAGGACGGCTTCCCAGTTCGAGGGATTATCGCGACGCGACGCCGGGCTGTTGGCCGTGATAACTCGGCCGAAGCAAACACCCAGATAACCCGAAACAGCCGGCATGCCGAACGTACGAACCGCGAAGTCGTCTTCGTTCGGAAAAACTTCGACCGTGACTCGATCCTTCAACTCAAGGCCGTACTTCGCGCAGAGAGTTTGTTTGGCACGATGCAGCAGCGCGAGCACTTCAGCTCCGTACAGTTTCGACTCAACCGTTTCCATCCGCAGAGTAAACGAGTCGTCCTGCAGCGTGGTGAACTTTCCAAGTTCATCGTGGAGTTCGAGCAGATTGTAAGTCGCGACGTTGTAGCTGTCGGAATCGTACGCCTCGTGGGCAACTTTCCAACCTTCAACTTCCTCACCGAGACGCAACAGGTCGTCGGCAAGCTGTCGTTGAGCGGGTGCAAAGTTCGCCTTGAGTGCCAACGATTTCCGCTGGTAGGCCGCTCCTTCACGGAAACGATAATGCTGAGAAAGCTTGCGACCAATCAGGTGGTCGATGCGAGGGTTAGTCGTCCACCGGGCGAGGGCTTTGTCGCGGCAGATGACTTCTCCTCGAAGGTCGTTTGTCAGATGCGCGATAACCGCTCGATACGCCCAGGCGTCCGGTTCCAGAGAATCGATCGCGTGAACACGGTCGAGTAACTTGATCGCCGCATCGTACTGCTCGGCGTCTATCAGGCCGTCGACCTGAAACAGGAGACTCGGAATGTGCTTCGGATTCGCCTTGAGAGCCGCCTCAATTCCGACCATCGCTGCCTGACGATCGGAAGACGCGATCGCTCGCGCGAGTCCGGAAACTAAATCCGGATCGTCGGGAAACAATTCCAACGCGGTTCTGAAATTATCCGCCGCAAGAGCATCGTCATTTTTGTTGAGAGCGAGATTCCCGATCGCCAGCCACGGCTCGCGACTGGTGCGGCTGCGAAGTTTCGCTTTCTCGAAACGCTCATCGAGGATCTCTCGCGCGTCCCGACCGTCGAGCTGATCGATCAGTCCGAGAATCACGATCTCTTCCGCGTCGGTGTATCGCCAGGAAAACTGTTTAACCAGCGTGCGGATTTCGGTCAGCAGGGCGTCGGCGAGTTCAACACGACCGCTTCGAAGCGATGCTTCGCGCGCGAGCCATCTCAGCCGGATACTCCATGAGTAACGTCGTAGCCCGTTGGCGACGGTCATTAACGAAGCATCGAACTGACCGCTGGCCGCTTCGGCCTGAGCTTTAATCAACGGCCACGATTCGCCGTATCGATTCTTTGTGATTGCCTCATGCGTCGCGTGGATGCACGTTTCGTAGTCGCCGTGAATCAGCATTTCACGACATTCGGCCAGTTCCGCCGCCGTAACCGCCCGCCCTGGCCCCACAGGAGTCAGCAGGAAGGTTGCCAGCAGGAAGGCCAGCGTCGTTGTCAAACCAGCTCGATCAGCACACTTCGGAGAAGGCCGCGAGCGAAGCACTACCACAACCGGCGACTGTTGATGGTTCTGCCAGTGACGCTGAGATTGCAGCCTGTCCGCAGGTGCGGCCATGAACGACCTTCCGTGGCCAGTCGTGAACCGCGAGGACTCCCTGACTCGGAGGCTGGTTCGCAATTCGCGAGAGCTGGAAACAGTATCGAGGTGATGCATCCGGCAAGCCGAAGCTGAAAGACGTTAACTGATAAAAAACGCATCGACAACAGGTCATGCGACTTTCCAGCGTAGCAGAGCCAGCGTGCCATTCCGGCGTCAGTCTTTGGATCTGACAAAAATCTGAAATTGTCACAGTTTCCTGTACGGAATTCGTGACAGATTCCCACTCTTATTTCTGAAGCGTCGTGATCGGCGACGTTTTGGCACAGATACACTCTGACTTTTCTGCGGATGCGGAACTGAAACCATGCGACTCACACTTCGAACATTGCTGGCCTACCTGGACGATCTTCTCGAACCGGCGCAGGCTCGCGAGATTGGCGAAAAGATCAGCGAAAGCGGTTACGCATCGGCTTTGGTCGACCGAATTCGAGAAGTCATGCGAAGGAGACGGCTGACCGCTCCGGATGCTAAGAGTCCATCCGGCGGGCTCGATCCAAACTCGGTCGCCGAGTATCTCGACAACACGCTGGAACCGGACGCGGTTGCAGACGTCGAGAAAGTCTGTCTCGACTCAGACGTGCATCTCGCCGAAGTCGCCGCCAGCCATCAGATCCTGACGCTGGTGCTCGGCGAACCGGTGGACGTGCCCATGCGAACTCGCGAGCGGATGTACGCGCTCGGGCCGTCGCCAAAGCCGACCGGGGCGAACGGCCACGCTCTGGCAGAAGGCAACTCAAAAGCAGGCTCTGATTCCACAGTCACCGTCTCCAAACGTCCGCCTGCGAAGGTCGAAGATTCGAACGCCGATTCATTCACAAGCTCGATCCCCGACTACCTGAGACCAGTGCCGCTCTGGCGGCGCATGGCGCCTGTCGCCGTCGGTGTTCTGGTTGGAGCGGTCTGGCTGTGTGTCGTCTATCTCGATCCAACGACTCCATTCGGCAAGCCGTCGGACAACGGAAACACCGTTGCACAGCTCGGCCAGAGCAACAACACCGTCGACGCAGGCTCGTCGGCTGGTGAAACATTGAGCGCCGAGCAGTCTGGCAATCCGACATCGGAATCGTCCGGGCAAGGCACCGCCACGACACCCGCGATCGCTGAGCCGAGGCCTGATGAGCAGATTGATCCGGAAGTCGTTTCTGCCAACAAGCCTCCTCGCAGCATTTCTGAACTTGATGGATTTGATCCTGCCGTGCGACCCGTAGCGACGGTGGCACCGCTTCCCAATCCTACTGCCCCGGCACCATCGGGGACGCAGGTGGCGAGCACTTCCCCCGAACCAGACGTTCCAATACTTCCCGAACGCCCCGTGCCAACAGCAGGAGCTTCCGTGACGGCGACAACCGCTCCTGTACTTGTCGGTTCGTCAGTCTCTGCTCCTTCGACAACATCGCCGCTGACGCCGGCGGCAATTCCACCTGAAACGACAACAAGTCCAGAAGTCACCGCCACGCCGACGGTCCCGGCTCCCGAAGTGCTCTACACATCCCGAGAAGGAATTCTCGCACACAAGTCAGGGGACAACTGGCTCGTCATGCCACACCGAACCGTCATCCGGCCTGGCGACCGTGTTGCGACGCTGGAACCGTTTTCGGCGATACTGGAAGTCAGTTCTTTGGATCTGTTAATCGAGCTTCACGGCGGGGCGGTCATCGAATTTCTCGGAGCCACCAAAGATGAACACGTCTCGCTGAAACTCGTGTCCGGGCGAATCAGCCTGCAACGGCGGTCGCCGGAGACCAATACCGAGTCAGTCGTCATCGGTCTTCAATTGATCGACGAACCATGCCGGCTGACATTGCGTACCTCAACGACTCGGTGTGGAGTGGAATTGACGACCGTCGAAGCCAACGCTTTCGAGAAAGAACTCGGAGAAGACCGCTACACCGGAAACCTGTTTGTTGTCGAGGGCCGAATCAATTTCGTCGGAAAGCTGGCTGGCGACGTTCCTCTGACCGGACCGTCCTGGTTCCCTCTCACTCCTGTCGATCTCCGCGCAATGGTTGACAGAGGCGATCGCCCTCCACTGTTAACTGTCCCCGACTGGCTTGATCCAAGCCACGCAGGAATCACGTCAACACAGCGACGCTACGCCAGCCGCTTTGAAAAAGAGATCGACATCGAACAGCCTCTGCGAGACAGCATTCCGTCGATTGTGAAATCCCGAATTCCGGCGATCTCGGAACTCGCTGTGCAATCGATGGTCACAGTCGGCATGTACGACCAACTGGTGCAGGTTTTGGCCGAAGCTGAATTTCTGGAAGCACGCAGTGCCGCAATTACCGGCCTGCGACGGTGGCTGCCAGCGGCTCCAGAAAACCGTGAAACTCTGCGAGCTGCCTTGCAGAAACATTTCCCGATCGGCGAAATCGACACAATTTACCGACTCCTTTGGGGCTACAACGACGACGACGCTCGCAACCCGGCCACGTCAAAATTGCTGGTCGACTGGCTCGGTCACGATAACCTGGTGATTCGGCAGCTCGCGTTCGATCAGATTTATCGACTGACCGGTCAGCGTTACGACTACCGACCAATCAACCCGTCAAACCAGAGAAAGGTCGCCGTCGATCGGTGGTACGCACACCTTGAGCGAAACAAGGATGCTCTGATCGAATAACCCGACAGAGCATGACCAGCAAATGAACTCCGGAATTAACGAGCCGGCTTGAGGACTGGAGCGAGCTTGTCATCGTCAGGATTGTTCACTGACCTCCGCGCCGACAAACCACGATTTGCGTCAACCTGTTCTGTCCATTGCTTCCCCCCGACAATCAAACTCGACCGAATGCCTCAGCGTGTCCTCGACGCTGCTTCGATCTGCTGAGTGTGTCGTCAAGACGCACGCTACATAGGACCGTTGCTGACAAGGATTTGTCCGACGAGACGGTCTTCCGGAAAGTTCGCCATCAGGTAGGTGTTGCGACCGTCTTCGATCCCGATCGTGTGGCTGGCGGCGGTTCCGATCGGAGCGTTCCGGCTGGCGGGTTTCAGCTTGACGACGTGCTCTCCAGCAGGCAGTTCCAGACGCAGCACCTGGATTCGATCCGGGAGCAATCCCCAGCAGCGAGTATCGGCTGATTCACTCGCTTCCCAAAGAACTCCTGCGGCGTCGAGTGCAAAACTTGCCAGTGGGTCGTTGATATTGGCGGCGTCCTTGGTCGCGTAAATCGCCCCCTTTTTGACGACGCGTCGAACGACCGCTCTCGCCATGACTTCGGGGAAAATCGCGTCGTACTGATCGACGGCCAATTGCCCCACATCGGTGATTGTTTTTGTCACGCCTGCGGCTCCGGTGTCCGTTTCTACGAGGATCGAGTCGATCCGGTTGTCGCTTCGCACAACGACTGGCACTTTGATCGGCGCAATTGTCGGCGGTAACGAGTATTTCGAAGTGGCGGTCAGAATTCGATCGGCAATGAGCAATGCGGTCGACGTTGGAGTCTCTGCCCGCTCTACTTTGTACGGGCCACGACCGACCAGCGTGAAGACGTACAGAACTCCGTTGCCTGGCTCAGAATGCCGGCCCGTGCTGACGCGTTTCAGGTCGTCGCCGGCATCCTTGAACGACGGCTCCCAGTTCGCAACAAGCTGGATTGCTCGCGCGGCTTCGTCGTAATTCGTGTGAGTTGCTTCCTGAATTGCCCCATGAAGGTACGCTCCAAGAGCGACCCGTTTGTAAGCCAGCCGTGGGTTATCTTTGGACGAATCACCTTCCGCGTTGATGATCTGACGCTGCTTGTCGCCAACCTGTAACGCGTAAGCCGATGCATCCTGGCCGTCGGCCATCAGGTTCGAAAGAGCCAGGAAGCAGCGGATCAGGATCTTTTCGTAGTCTTCGCCCGCGTACGCCAGCTTTGTGTCATCCGTCAGCGTTGCGAGTACGGACTCACCCGCGTCTTTCTGTTCCAGATAATCAAAGCGATCGCGAACTTCGCGCAGAGTTCGCTCGGCATCTGCCGGTCGTCCATCAGCCAGTTGAATGATCGCCCGGTCGAGCTTCAACACGTCTGCTTCGGATTTGCGGGCGGCGATCTCACGCTGAACGATCGACTCAGCCTGCTCAACTCGACCGGCGTTGAACGCCGAACGAATCGATTCCAGCTTGTCTCCATGCGTCGCGCAGCCTGAAGCCAGAAGTGCTTCGGCAAGAACCACCATCAGAAGAATCGATTTGAAACGGATGGCGTGCAACGCGACGACCTTGCTGCGATCAGAGGACGAGCTGGCAGAGCTATGCAGTGCTTCACTCAAAGGACGACAAGGATCAGAATTAAACCACGAAAGGCACGGAACACATGAAAACAGGCGAATATGATTTGCGAGGATTCCGGTTCTTTTGGTTCCTTCCATGGTTCAATTCATGGTACAGATGATCGGAAAGTAATTTCAGGACGGCGTCTCAATAATGCCTTGCCTTGCCGAGCACCGACTTGTGATAACCCTTGCGGATTTTTTCGGAAGTCTTCTGAGCGACACCCGTGTGGATATTCACCAGCTCCAGCGTCAGCAGGTAGTCCCGCTGGTAGTCAGAGCCGTTACTGCGAGTCGTGCCGGATGTCAGCCGGGCAAAGAGCAGATAGTCAAACGGGTTTCCCTGCTGCTCCATGATCGCGACGAAGGTCCGCTGGTTGTTGGGCAGAAACAGTTCGTCGGGACGCAGCCGCCCTTCGCGGAGCCCAGCTTCGACAAAGCGGCGACTGATTGGTTCGTAAACCTGAGCCTCGACGATCTGCTGGTCGATGATCTCGTAAATCTGCTCTTTGAAATCGCCAAGTTCCTCAGCGCTGGCATTTTCAATTCCACAGAAACAGACCTTCTTCGGGTAGGTAGCCTTTTCGTTATGTCCAGCCTGCTGAATCGAACCGGGCGACTCTTTCGCCAGCAGATCGAGGACGGCTTTCCGAACAAGCGGCTCAAAGACACTGGCACCGGCCTCATGGCTGCCGACCATGTTCTCGTCGTCGTCTTCAAGAATATGAGCGTGCTGAGTACCGCGACAGCCGGAGATGACGGATGCGGCGAGCAGGGAACCAGCAATGCTGCATTGCTGAAGAAATCGTCTGCGAATCATCGTGAATCCTTTCACGATCTGAGGTGGGATGGTTGGAGCAGGAATCTGCTCCGGAGGGGCTGCAAATCGTAGTCGCCAGCAAAATTCACCGCGAGACGACTTCTCTGGCAATTTTTCCGGTCAATTCAAAGGATTCAACAACATCGTCGAAACTGCCCGGCGGATACGGTAGGGAATGTGTCCAGAATTGTGTTTGCCCCGACTTGGTGGACACCAGAAGTAAGAAACTCACCAGTCCGTGAAACTATTAACACCTCACGATGCAGGCTGGCACGTCGATACAACCAGTGAAGCTGGCTGGCTCGCTCGCAGCCTGACGACCGCCTGCTGACGACCGCAGCAATCGCCGAATACCAAAGGATGCTCACTCTTCATCTGAACCAAGCGGTTCTCCGCCAATGAGTTCAAGCTGGGCTGGTGTGGGAAAATCGGCTACGTGAAAGCGTGGCGGGTAAAGGGTTTCATCTTCGATCAGTAACTCACCAGCGATGGCTCGAACCCTCGCCCAGTCAGCCAGACGTCCAGGTTGGCCAGCAGCTCCGAGAATCACTTTGTCACAGACTGGTAGCATCGCCTTAATGCCTTCCGGCCAGACGCAGTAGGTGAAGATTTCTTCGGTTTCCTCATTACGGACGGCAGAGCAGGTGGCAACAAAAATGTCGATTTCCTGTCTGGCGTAAAGCGTCTCCAGCGACTCTTTCTGGTCGGCATACTCCAGGTAATAGAAACGCCGTTCCAGTTCGAGAAATCTGCTTCGCAGTGGATGCCCGCCATCAGGCATCCAGTCGACCCACTCACCATCAACCAGCTTGAGCGGAGTCGCCCCCAGCGGCCTGGGATCCTCCAATGCTTTCTCGGCAAGGTCGACCATGATCTGCAGGCCTGCCTCGTCATCAGAACCTGTGACCAGCAGCGTGTCGCGGTTGGGGACCATCGCAACATGATCCCCCCGCACTTCCATCTGCTGAATCAAGTCCGTCAGTATCAGGCGCGAGGCATCGTAGTTGTCGCCAGAAGCCGACGCATAAAGATGATCGCCGATCTTTGCTACGGCAAACTCCATTTCGGAAAGCGATCCCTTCGCGGTTTCCATCGCCTCGTACCAGGAAATGTCCCAGCCCTTCAGATCGTCTCCGGAAATTGACCTCATCGAATGTGGCAGATCGTAAACCAGTCCCAGCGAAAGATGGTTGCCGACCAGATAGCGAGGCACATCGACTCCTTTTCCGCCTTCGATGCGTTGTTGAAGTTCAAGCTTCGCAAACATTGACCGCGGCCAGATCCGGGGCCGCAGGTCTGGAGCCGCATGAGCAAACTCGTCCGGCATCTCGATCCGACCCTGCAAGACGCCGCGGACAACCTGCTTGAGATGTTCTTTTCGCTGGGCTCGGGAGAGGTTGCGGTGTTCGGCATAAAAGTTATGCAGATTGAGAATCTCTTCCGAAGGCGAGTCATCCTTGTCGGACTCATCGTCCGGGCGTTGCACCACGAGTCTGAACTGGTCTGCCTGGTACTCGAAGTCGCGAGTATCACCCGCCTCACGAAACGCGCGCATGATCGCCTTTGCGAATTGATCCTGACTCGGAGGTCCAACAAATCGATCAAGAAGCCCCATCATCTCACCCTGCTCAGTACGTGGCAGCCCAAGGCAGGTTATCACCGAAAACCGCGAGCATCCAACCAAAGAATTCTCGCGATACAGGTCGCGTGCCACATCGGCTTTGACCTGGTGAAACAAAAGAAGCCCACTCGATTGAGCGGGCTTCTGTTTGTTGCATTCAGCTGAGTTGACTCGGCGACGCCTAGACCTGGTCGAGAGCCTGCTTCAGGTCATTGATGATGTCTTCAGAATCTTCCGTTCCGATTGACAATCGAATGAAGTCTGGAGTCACGCCAGCTGACGCCTGTTCTTCCAGCGTGAGCTGCTGATGAGTTGTGCTGGACGGGTGGATGATCAGCGACTTGCTGTCGCCGACATTGGCCAGGTGTGAGAACAGCTTCACGGCATTGATCAACTTGATGCCGTTTGCTTTCTGCTCTTCCAGTGTGTCGCCCTTGATGCCGAACCCGAAGACAGCACCGCTGCCCTTCGGCAGGTACTTCTTCGCCAGGCTATGGCTGGGGTGAGACTCAAGGTCGGCGTAGTTCACCCAGGAAACCTTCTCGTGGCTTTCCAGGAACTGAGCGACGGCCAAAGCGTTCTGGCAGTGCCGCTCCATACGAAGGTGCAACGTTTCCAGCCCCTGCAGGAACATCCACGCGTTGAACGGGCTCATGGCGGCACCGAGGTCGCGCAGACCTTGAATTCTCGCTTTGAGGATATAAGCCAGGTTCAGTGGGCTGAGTGCTTCAAAAATCTTCAATCCGTGGTAGCTGGGATCGGGATCGGTCATCTCAGGGAAGCGACCGTTGTCCCACGGGAAGCCGCCCTTCTCGATGATGATGCCGCCGATACTCGTTCCATGCCCGCCGATAAACTTAGTCGTTGAGTGCAGAACAATGTCTGCTCCGTGTTCGAACGGGCGACAAAGAAATGGCGAGGCCAGCGTGTTGTCGACCATAACCGGGACGCCCGCTTCGTGAGCGATGCCGGAAATCGCTTCGAAGTCCGGCACATCGCAGCGAGGGTTACCGATCGTTTCGAGGTAAACCGCTTTGGTCTTGTCGTCAATCGCTGCCTTAAAGGCTTCCGGATCGTCCTGATTCACGAACTTCACGTTGATGCCCATCTTCGGGAACGTGTAGTGAAACAGGTTGTAGGTTCCGCCGTAGAGACTGGTGCCGGACACGATGTTGTCGCCAGCGGAAGCGATATTCAGAATTGCCAGCATTTCAGCAGCCTGGCCCGATGCCGTCGCGAGCGCTCCTGATCCGCCTTCCAATGCAGCGAGACGTTTTTCAAGGACGTCCGTCGTCGGGTTCATCAAACGAGTGTAGATGTTGCCAAACTCGGCCAGCGAAAAGAGATTGGCGGCATGGTCCGTGTCGTTGAAGACGTACGATGTCGTTTGATAAAGCGGAACAGCTCGTGAATTAGTTGTCGGGTCTGGGACCTGGCCCGCGTGCAGACAGTTTGTTCCGAATCCGTATTGATCGCTCATGGTTGTTTCCTCAGATAATCAACGTTTAAGTAGTTCGTCATTCCGACGTGTAAAAACGAAATCAGGGTGGACCGAATGGAGCGGCAGCCACGAAATCCGTCGTGGCGGCAGGTTTCGCTCCTCTCAACCCACCCTGCGTTACAGTTTGATAGTCATCAGCAGCTCATTCGCGAGCCGAATACGGCCATCATTGTGCAACACTTTCCAACATTCAAGCGGGCGAGCAACCATCGACCGCCGCAACCGGAAGTGTTTCTCAGGCTTCCGCAGCTTTCAGAAAACTGCATCCGGCAGCCATGGTTGAGGCACACTGGATGGCTTCCAGAAGCTGATCGTCGGATGCTCCCAGATCGCGGCTCTTGGTCACGTGGCCCGAGGTGCACGGCTTGCACGCATTCAGGTTACTGATCGCTGTGTTGATCAACTCAACCGTCTTGTCATCAAGCGACGTGTTCATGAATGTGTGAGCCCGCAGACCGACGGACATCCCGCCGAAGACTTCCGAACCACTCAGATCTCGAAATTTGAAGAAGGAGTTGTACATCGAGTTAGTTGACGCCACCGCCAGCACGTCCGCCGCCGCGCCATCCTCCGCACCGAGCGACTTCAAACGCTCGGTAAAAAAGTCGAGCCACACCGTGCAGCCATAGTGGCCGCTGACTGCCAAGCCGAGGATCGCTTTCGTCTTCGCATCCAGAGCTCCGTCGGTGTACACGAACTTTTTGAAGTTCATATAGAAGTCCTGGAGGAAAGCTTCGACACGACCGTAAGTCAGAAATGGCTCAGGCACGGCATCGGCTTCGAGCATCTCTTTGATGCGACCGTACGTGCGTTCGAGTTTGCCTTCGGCTTCCGATTCGGGCAGCGGTTGAATGCGTGACATGAGATAACTCCGATACCTATTGAAAAACGGCAGGCCGAAATCAATCAGCCTGCCGTGGCAATCTCACCGTAGGGTGCGCAACGCACCACTTCGAAGCAAAGGCTTCATTAACGGGCCAAAGGTGCGTCTAGACGCCCCCTGCGACCAACTCTAGTTAATCGTCTCGTCGCCCTTCTTCCAGTTGCATGGGCAGAGCTTGTCGGTCTGCAGAGCGTCGAGGACTCGCAGAACTTCGTCGACGTTACGGCCAACGCCCAGATCGTGGATCGAAATCCAGCGAGTGACACCCTGCGGGTCGATCAGAAAGACGCCTCGCAGCGCGATACCTTTTTCTTCGATCAGGACGCCGTAGTCTCGCGACAGGTTGTGGTTCGTGTCGGCGAGCATCGGGTAGGCCATGCTGGCCAGATCTTCGTGAGCGTCGCACCAGCCTTTGTGCGAGTAAACACTGTCGGTGCTGGCTGTCAGGACGACGCAGTCACGATCTTCAAATTCGCCGAGTGCCTTGTTGAAAGCAACGATTTCTGTCGGGCAGACGAATGTGAAGTCGAGCGGGTAGAAAAACAGGCAGGTCCATTTGCCCTTCAGATCAGACAGTTTGATCGTTGAAAACTGATCGTCGGTGCCATCTTTGGTGCGGTCGTAAGCCTGAACTTCAAAATCCGGAGCGGCCTGGCCAATCTGAACGGTCATCGCAATATCTCTTTCTGCAGTCTGGTGAGGGTGGTCTCTGGAAAGCGTCATCGCCCGCTGAGCAAGCAGGCGGAATCCATCGCGTAACTGGCGAGGATTGTAGAAGGTGCCAAACCCGTTTCAAGGCAGCTGAAAGCTCAGCTGAAAATGAGTGGCCCGACCAGAATGGTTGGAGCCGCAGGCACAGCACGTTTCATCGTGAACGCACGATGCAAACAACGGCTTTCGGTTCAATCGCCCCCGGACGATGAAGCATCTTGTTGCTGCGCGACACAGCCAATCCGGCTGTGCCACCCTTCATTCCCGAATTCGACCAGCGTCACCCGTGGTATCATTAGAGTCACTGGTAGATTCCTCTTTAAACCAATTTTGGATCGTTTTTCTGCTGGCCATAGAAACGCCAAAAACAGCAAACCAGACGAATGCGATCTCACAGCAAAGTCTCTTGATATCGATGGATTGAGAACCAAAGCTGTAGTGTATTCGACGGTCATTAAGCCATGAGTGAAATACTGGTTTGGAAACGGCGTCTCCGAATAGAAAACTACGACCGGCATACAACCTCGTTTGGACTGACCAGTTCGGTGATCTATGCGATACAACCTGAACAGTCCAAGGAGGAAAGAAGGTCAGAGCGGCCGAAATCACCAGCGAGAACATGATCGGACGCCTGACAGTCTCAAACATGAGAACTCCAATCCGACTGAACCATCTTCGTGCATGACCGCAGCAATCAGTCAGCGGTGCCGAACACCAGACAGGCGTTGTGGCCGCCGAAGCCGAAACTGTTTTTCAGGATGCGGCGGATGGGCATCTGCCGAGCCTGGTTGGCGACGTAGTCCAGGTCGCAGCCTTCGTCCGGGTTGTCGAGGTTGATCGTTGGCGGAGCGGTCTGGTCCAGCAGAGCCTGCACACAAATGACGGATTCGACACCGCCGGACGCTCCCAGCAGGTGGCCGATCTGACTCTTCGTGCTGGAAACGGCCATCGTCTTCGAGTGATCGCCAAAGACTGTTTTGATGGCAACGGTTTCTGCTTTGTCGCCGAGCGGGGTGCTTGTTCCATGAGCGTTTACGTAATCGATTTCGTCGGGATTCATCTTCGCGTCGCGAAGTGCTCCAGACATCGCTCGCGCGGCCCCCTGCCCTTCCGGATCGGGCGCGGTCATATGAGTTCCGTCCGCAGACATTCCATAGCCAAAGACTTCAGCGAGAATGTTTGCTCCACGTGCGACCGCGTGTTCGTACTCTTCCAGAACGAGGACACCCGCCCCTTCCGCCATGACGAATCCGTCTCGATCCTTGTCGAACGGTCGGCTGGCTGTTTCCGGATTCGCGCTGCGAGTCGACAAAGCATTCATGCGGGCAAAGCCGGACAGGCCCAAGGGAGTGATCGCCGCTTCGCTTCCACCAGTAACCATTACATCGGCCATATCGAGCTGAACCAGTCGAAAGGCGTCGCCGATGGCATTCGTGGCCGACGCACACGCCGTCGCCACGGCACTGTTCGGTCCTTTGAGTCCCCAATGAACGGAAATATTTCCGCTCGCGGCGTTAACCATCAGCTTGGGAATCATGAACGGCGAGACTCGCGACGGCCCTTTGTCAAAAAGGGCGTCATGCTGCATTTCGATCTCGCTCAGACCGCCGATCCCGCTGCCAACGAGCACGCCGTGCCGGTAGGGATCACCCACTGAGAGGTCAATTCCCGAGCTGATAATGGCCTTGCTGGCCGCAGCGAACGCGAACTGAACAAACCGGTCGATTCGTTTGACGTCTTTTGAAGTCACATCGGCATGCTCGGTGAGGTCGAAATTTCGCACCTCGCCACCGAACCCGACTTTGAAATCGGAGCAATCGAAACGCTCGATCAGGCCGATGCCACTTTTGCCCGCACAGATTTTGTCCCAGACCTCGGGAACTTCAAACCCGAGCGAGGTGACAAGTCCTGTTCCAGTGATGACAACTCGCCTGGCCATCCAGAAATTCTTTCAGAAACTGGGCGTACTTTTCAGCAATTCAGCACGGAATTGCAAAGTTGAATCAGTAAATCGAGCCGGCTGAATATGCCTGTTTGAGAGGCTCAGCCGGCTCATGAAACAGGTAGTCTAGCTCTTCTCGTCGATGTAGGTAATAGCGTCTCCGACAGTCTTGATCTTGTCGTAGTCGTCATCGGGAATGGTGATTCCGAATTCGTCTTCGAACTCCATGACCAACTCGACAACGTCCAGCGAATCCGCCTTCAGGTCGTCAACAAAAGATGATTCACGACTGACATCTTCTTTCGGAACGCCCAATTGTTCGCTGACGATTCCGATTACTTTTTCTTCAGTAGCCACGAGAGTTTCCTCCAGGAATTGTTCATATTCGCGTCAGGTGGCACATCGTGCTGCCACTCGGTAGTGAGCAGGCAAGTGAGCGTTGCACCAAAGGCAACGCCGCCCAGCCAATCAGCGACTCTGTTCATTCAAAGTAGCCTCTGATTAACAGGCAGACACGTCCAGGGAACAGGCGCAGTCTCTGCCCGAATGCAACGCCGCGAACATATAGTGAGAACCCGGAAGCGTGTAAACTCAAATCCAGAGTCGCATTACCGACTCGACACGCACCATCTGCCCGGAATGTTCCTGTTTCCGCAGTTTCGCTGGAATGCTACGCAGATTTCAGCAGCGACGTATTTCTACTCAGCCTCAAAAACGATCGCATAAACGTGGTCCGCAGTTGTCGAGCGATGCGGCAGCAACGGCTCGAAATGTCGTCAGAGCGACTGCCGCTGCGGTCGCTCTGACAACCGCAGCGGCTTTTTCGATCGTGCCACAAAGAATTTCTTTCAACATGGCAACTTCTTCTTTGGAAACAGGTTAGAGCACGACAGATTCTCATCTTTCGCGATTCGGGCATCGCTCGTGCCTTCTTCAGGCCATCGTTGATCCGGAACTTACCGGAGCGTCGGCTGAGATGTTCTCTGGCTGGCGTTAAACAAGGCCATGCCTCAATCACCCTGGTCGTGTCCGACCCGAAAACACTGCCGGGGCGAATTCCGAGGCACTATGGAGAGGAAATCCCCATGACGAACTCAGCCACACAGACGAGGCAGAAGGCCGTTCGCGAAATCAAATCGCTACGGACTTCAGAACGAGCGAAGAAGGCAGCTGCAAGTCGCTGCTGCTGTCGTTGCTGCCGTTGCTGCCGCTGTCGAAGGTAGTTCGGCGACTCGAATCCGACTGCCGGGCTGATACCTGACCCCGGTTGTCAGTCCGGCAGTTGATTCTGGATTTCTAACTTCAACCAGGAATCCGTCAGGAAAAATTTCACAGGAGCCAGCCGTGAGCCACTCTGCCACAACCCCAGCCATCGGATACGCAATTCGAGAGCAGAACCGACCGATCATGGACGACCCGGCCATCAACGCCGCCGAAATCACCTTCGAGCGTGCTGACGATCCACTGCGAGTCGACCGCTACCTTCAGGATCTGGATCTCGACCACGTCAGCGTTCATGCATTGAAACTTTCGATCGCCAGCCCGGAACCACCGAATCAAAACTACCTCGAAGCCCTCCGAGCGATCGCGATCGAAAACGGAGCATCGTCCGTCAGCGACCACCTCGGCTTCACTCGTGACGGAGACAACGGCGTCGAGATGGGACACTTTGCTCCGCCGCCCTGGACCGAAGCCGCTCTCACCGCGACCTGCCGAAACATTGACCACATTCAGAAGCGGCTCGGCGACACTCGCTTTTACGTCGAAACCATTGCGTACATGTTCGAGTTTCAAGGCACGATGTCCGAAGCCGACTTTGTTTCAAAGATGCTTCAGTGCACGGGCTGCGGCTGGTTACTCGACGTCACCAACGTTTACGCCAACGCGACGAACTTCAATTTCGATCCGTACGAATTCATCGAATCCGTAATGCCTCACGCGGAAGCCGTGCAGATGCATCTGGCCGGAGGCTTCTTCGACGAACGATCGAACATGTACATCGACAGCCACTCGGAACCGATCCCTGATGCGGTTTGGGATCTGTATCGGTTCTCACTTGAGCAGGGTCGTGGAAAAGTAGACGCCGTCTTCGTCGAGCGTGACCAGGACTTTCCTGACGAAGCCGGCTGGCGATCAGAAATCCGCCGCGTTCGCGAGATCGCGGAACAGGTCGAGGTGCCAGCATGAGCAACGACACCCTACTGAAAGACTACGCGGAACAACTTTCGCGCATCGCGACATCGCTGGCCGTCGCAAAGAATGACGTCGTCCACGGCGACGTCTCCGCTGGGCAGTCACATGAACTCGTCGAGATGTTTACTTCGGGAAATCTCGACAAACGCGGCGACAAACTGGAAGACCAGCTCGAAATGTTTGCAGACAACATGGAAGAACTGCCGAGTCTGATCAGTCGGTACATCCGGGAAATCCCCCTCGCCGCTTACGACACCGGCACCAGCGACACGGACCGTTTCGTACGCTGGTTGCCGACGGTCATCGAGCTGACCCCGGAACAACGGGACATTGTTCTGGTCATCAGAAGTCGATTTGCCGTGGAAGAGGCTGGGCGACGAAACCGTCTCGGCCACGTTCGGTTTCAGGAACTTGTCAGCCTGAACGAACAGCTCGCATCTGAGTTAGATTCCAACGACGGTTTGAGTATTCACCTCAACCCGATGAGAACTCGAGCCGTGTTCGAAACGGGCCTGCTGATTGGCGAGAACGAGTCTCCCGCAGACGGAGTTGAAGTTCTGTTCTTCGCGTTTCAGACCGAAGTACGAACAGTGATCCTTGAGCCTGAAGGGCGAGCCCTGGTACAGACACTTGCCGATCTCGGCCCGTGCCGCCTCGTGAACCTGAAGAAGCAACTCGATCTGACAACGTCGCTCAACGACGAAACCTTGCTCGAAACACTGACCGACTGCAGCGAAGTTGGGCTGATCGCTTTCAGCTGAATGCTGATGCAAAGCGAACGAAATGAAATTCAGGAGGACGAGCCGTGCCCATTGACATTCCAGTCGTCTCACGAGTTGACGCCGGTCCGGCTCCTGCTTCGCTGAAATCGCCGCCGGTATTTCAAAGACAAGCTCTCGGCGACGCATCAACTTTCAGGTTGAAGTCGATGTTCGCCGAGAATCGGCTCCGGATTCTTGCAACGTATGCACTGTTTACGATCGAGAATCTCCTGCGACTGGCACAGCCATTCGCGCTGGGTTGGGCGATTAACGATCTCCTGGCCGGGCAGATGCTTGGAGTCGGCGTGCTGGTCGGTCAGCATGTTCTGCATCTCGTCGTGGGGCTTGTCCGGCAGGTTTACGACACGCGAACGTTTTCAGCGATCTATTCGGATCTGGCCACGCGGATGATTGTTTCGCAACGAGCGTCCGGCGTCGACGTTTCACGCGTCACCGCCCGGGCATCCCTTTCTCGTGAGTTCGTCGAGTTCTTTGAACGCTCCATCCCGATGCTGATGAAGGTCGCTTTCTCCGTCGCCGGCTCGGTCATCATGCTGGCCTGGTACGACTGGGTGATCGTGTCGTGTTGTCTGGGGTTGCTGATCCCGGCGGCGCTGCTAAGCCAACACTATTCGAAATGGACGCGTCGGCTCAGTCGAGGCCTGCACGACGAGTTGGAGAAAGAAGTCGACGTCATTCATTCTCAAAACGAGATCGATGTCCGAAACCACTTCGACGAAGTCGCCCGCTGGCGAATCAGACTCTCCAACGCCGAGGCCGTCAACTTTGGTCTGATGGAATGTTTCATACTGGGAGCAATCGTCGCGGTCCTCTTCCGAGCGTGCCATCTTCCGTCCGTCCAAGCCGGAGATATCTTTGCCGTCTTCCGCTACCTGATGCTTCTCCTTGTGGGCCTTGACGGCCTGCCACGATTGATCCAGCAAGTTAGCCGACTTCGCGATGTCAGCTCGCGTCTGCACAACGCGGCGTGACAATACTTGCTTTCACCTTGCCCGGCAGGTTACGAAACAGTCTTCTCAGACGCCTGTCTCAACGAGGTTGAAGCTCTTTCCGGATGCCCCGCTCGAACGCTCGACACATCACCTGCCGAAACGGCCATACTTTTGAAGTGGACGCTCCGGTCTCTGCGACGGAAGGCTTCACATGCCCGGAATGTGGCTGTGAATCAGCGAGCGATGCCCCTTCACCAGAGCCGGCTCGGAGCCTGTGGGAAGTGATGGGGCGGTCATCGAACGACGACGCTGCATCCGAAGAAACGACCATCAGCGATCTTCAGGTCGAACACGCCGAACGGCCTCGTGGCTTGTGGGCGATGATGAGAGAAGCTCCATCGTCAGCTGAAGCAGCAACCTCAGAAACGCACGAGGAACTGGACGATTCTGAATTATTCGAAGAAGGTCAAGGGGACGACAGCGACCTCGTCGACGCTGACAGCCAGCTCTTTGATCAGGACGATGATTTCGAGCTGGCGGATGACGACGAGGAAGACGGCTGGGAAGTCGAATCTCCGCTCCATGATTTTGACGCGTCCGATCAATCGCAGCCCGATGAAAAACTCGACGATGACGAGCCGAAACCACCACGGCTTCCACGAGGCAGCGGAGCCGTGGCTGCTGGTGTCATTTCGATTCTCCTGGCTGGTCTGAATCTGCTGCCCTCATTCGTCGCCAGAATTCCCGCAACACTTGTTGGTGCTTACGCTCTGCTGCTGGGCTATCAGACGCTGGGTTCCAATCGGCGACTGCGCGAGTCGATGCCGCAGATTCTCGCCCCCGTCGGGATGTTCCTTGGACTGATCGGAATTTTTGCCGGGCCGGCCTGGCTGAATGAACTCGGCGAATCGTGGCGTCATCGCTCAACCAGAGAAGTCATCGAGTCAAACCTTGGCAACATCAACAAGGCTCTGACTGACTACGTGATCGAGAAGGGCAGCTTCCCGGCAGGTGGTACGTTCGCTGTTAACGACGAGGGACTGGAAGTCGGCATGCACGGCTGGATGACTTCCCTGCTGCCCTATCTGGGCTACACCGAAATCTACACTTCGATCGACCTTTCAAAACCATGGAACGACGACGCCAACTCAGCTGCAATGAGCCGGACCATACCGACGTTTCTCATTCCCTCCGCCCCTCACGAGCCGACAGGCCGTGGACTTGCAACCGCGCACTATTCCGGAGTTGGCGGTCTGATACAAACTGAACAGGGTCTGTTGCCAACAGGAATCTTCGACAAGAACTCGCCGGTTCGAATCGAAGAGGTCTCTGATGGAATGTCTCAAACGTTAATTGCCGGCGAGATTGCCAGAGCACTGCCAGCCTGGGGCGATCCTGAAAACTGGCGAACCATCGAAGGCCCGCTCAACAAGCGACTGTCGAGCTTCGGAAACGCTGCCGGGACGGGAGCCCACTTTCTCCTGGGAGACGGCAACGTCCGATTCTTCTCAAACAGGACGTCGCCCGAGGTGTTGCAGAAAATGGCAACTCGCAACGCCGACGATTAGTTCCGTCATCACATTGGCTGTAACGTCGTGAATTCTTCTGTGCCAGTGCCAGGCACGGGAGCGCGGCAATCGATCTACCAGCGGGCGATCTCAGCGAGGTTGACTGAACGTTCTCCCGGATCGACCTGCAGGCAGGATGCCAGAAACGCAGCAACTTCGGGCCTAAAATCGCTCAAGTCAGGGAGTCGCCAGTTTCTGTGTCGTTTCTCAATGTCGGAAAGACGCGTGTCGTTGATCAAATCGTTGCCGGTCAGAATCTTCCAGGCTGTACAACCAAGCGAAAACAAATCGGCAGGCGTTTCGACAGGCGCGCCTTGAAGCTGCTCTGGAGCCATGAAACGGGGCGTACCGGAAATGAGCCGGGACGCTGTTCCGTCTCCATTATCGACGGGCTTGGCGAGGCCAAAATCCATCAGCTTGACATGGCCACTGGATGTCAGAATGACATTGGACGGCTTAATGTCACGATGGACGATGCCTTGCGAATGCGCGTACGAAAGTGCGTCAGCAAGCTGCGCAATGACTTTGCGAAACTGATCTTCGGGCAAGGGACCGTTCTGTCGAACAATCTGGTCCAGCGAAACTCCGTCGCAGAATTCCATGGCGATGAAGAATGAGCGAAACGCTTTGAAACGCCCCAACATGCGAACGATGTGCGGATGCTCGAACGCTTCGATCATGCGGGCTTCGCTCTGAAATAACTTCAGTGCGTTGGCATCATAAACGAGCCGATGGCTCATCATTTTCAGAGCGACCATCTCACCGGTCTGTTCGTCAAGTGCCTGGTAGACAATGGCCATGCCGCCTCGACCCAACCGCTGAACGATGCGATAACGACCGAAACTTTTCCCACTGAGTGCATCGTGCTCCTGCTGCCCGAGTCGCTGTGCGAGCAACTGGGTCAAAACCTGCCCGATAATCGGATAGTTGTTAGCAAGCTCCTGAAACACTGGTGACGGAAGAAACTTTGCCGTGACATTCGTGGCGGCTACCACGGTTGCCGTTCGAGGCTGATCCGTAAGTAACGCCATCTCGCCGAGAATCGCCCCGGCGCCGCACCTCGCGATTTCTTTATCCTCGTTAAGCTGACCGCTGCTGAGGATCGTAACTCGACCGTCGGTCAGGAAGTATAGACCGTCACCCGGATCGCCTTCATTAATGAGATGTTCGTCTTTCTGAAATCTCCGTTCTTCCAGCCGCGCTTCGATCTTCTCCAGAATCACGGGTGGCAACTGAGAAAACGGCTCCGTACCACCCAGCAATGATGACTGATCGTGAACGAAGGAATCGGGCTGGTAGGCCAGCGAACTCTGGTCTGGATCGTCGAAGTCCAATTGGGTCGCATCCGAGTCGATCGGCACTCCGGCGGCGACAACTGGCTGCGTGGGAACCAGTTCGACGGTTGGTTCGTGTCCGCCTCCGAACGAGCAGGTTGGGTCAACGATGACCGTTTCAGAAAGTCGATTCGATGTCGACAGTTCAACCAGCCGACTCTGGTAGTCCGGGAATCGCTCGCACAGATTCCTGAGGATGACAGTGGACGCCGCTTCGTTGGCTTTCAGGGTCAGCAGAAATTCTCTGGCGACGACCTGCCATTCGAATTCGGCAGAGAATCTGCCAATTCGATTCTTCAAAAAAGCGCAGTATATTTCGACGGGAATGGCGGCTTCTGTGCCATGTCTCAAATGCTGATCAAGCAGCAGCGCGTCGGTGCAATCCTGCGGCGCCAATCCAGTTCTGGCTTTACCATGAACAAAACTGAAAACGTCGACCGGCTGCTGACCTTGCGAAGTCAACGCGTAAAACTCGGCGGCAACCGAACGCTGCAACAGCGTTTCGAGATCAAATTCAACATCGCGGCGAGATGTCAGACCACTTTCGGCGAAGTTCGCCGTATCGTTTTGTGGTCCGACATTCATGCGGTATTCCATCGTGGCTGTATATGGCAGGTATGCTTGACCGTCGACTACTTCCAGTAGACTTTGAGGACGTAGTAAATCACGATCGGAGGCACAATCAGCGTTGTGATCGAGGGAAGATTCGCAAAGAGTCCTTGCGTAACTCCCAGAATATGCGGTTTCACGACGAACTGATCGATCAGGACCGAACCAATCACTGACCACAGCATGAATATCTTGCCAAGATTCTTGCGTTCGAGCTGCTCGTCCTTCGACAGTTGAGAGAACGCGGGAGTCGATCCCTGCTTTGTCGTTTTCTTTGCAGGCTTCGCCTGGCTCTTCTCCTTTGCCCCCCCGGTCCTGGCCCCAGGCGAGCGTTCGGCAACGACAACGGCGGCGTCTTCCGCAGCGATCATCTCGTCCATTTCGGCGTAGTAGCGACTGATTCCCTCCGTGATTCCTCGCGGTGTGGCCAGTGCCCGGCGGACGGGGAGGTTGTACCTGAGTCGTAATTCGTCTTCGAGTTCGTGTGTGATGTCATCAGCACATGCCACCAGAAGCACATCGTCGTCGATGAATAGAGGCAGGATCGTATTCCGTTTGGCAACCTGCTGAGGCAGCCGCTTCAGAATCCGGAACTCCGGAGCCATGTCTTCAAGATCGACATAGGGCACGCTGAGTTCCGTCGCGTAGGCCTGCGTGGCGACCTGATCGTCGACGAGCTTCATCTGGACGACAGTGTCACGCATCGTCAACCCGTGCGACTCTGAGTAATCCTGCGCTTCTTTCATCTGGTCGCGGTCGATGTGACCTTGCTTGACCAGAACGCGTTCCATCGGCACAACGGCTGATTCGTCTTCTTCGAAGACACGACCGAGGCTTTCGTCGTACTCACGCTTTCGTTCCGGGTCGGTCAGGCAAAGCATCGCCTTCGCGAGTTCGTTCAACAGGGTCTGCGAGATAACCGAATACTGACCTGTTGCGTACTTGCGAACGTGTGCGTTGAGTTTTTTGTAATTGTTTCGGACTTTGTCAGTCGTATCCTCGAACCTGACCAGCCGCAGCAGTTCGTAGTGATCGGGAGGGCGAGGGCCATCAGGAATCCCCAACCAGTCTTTATAGACATCGAGTTCCACGTTGATCACTCCTGAGAGCTGGCGGTTCTTGAGCAAGTGCTTAAGCAAATCACAGTGCTGCCAAACTCAGACAGCGGAAACATGCCATTCATGCTTCCGCTGCTAAGTGACAGGCGAAATCCAGGTCTACTCGACTTCGTACTGCTGAGCGAGACCAGTCATGACGTCGATGTTCTCTTCGGTTCCACCGAGGTTCTCTCGAACGATCTCGGTCGCTGCTTCCGTGTTTCCAACAAGTTCCTTTGCCGAGACATGAATTCGACCAGCCGAGTCATATCGGTACGTCACTTCGACCGGTGACCCCTTCGGAAGCCCGGCGGGCAGGTCGTAAATTCGGAAGTCGCCAATTTGCTCGCAGGCCATGGGGTCAGGAGAATCACCTTCGAGAACGGAAACGTGAATTCGTTGCTGATTATCCGAATTGGTGACGAAACGCTGAGTTTTCTCAAAGGGAATCGTCGTATTTTTCGGGATCATGATGTGGTTGATCTTTCGAGTTCGCTCGTTTGGATCAGTCACTTTCACGCCGAGAGAGTGTGAATTGACGTCTGACGTTGTGACCGACCGCAGCCGATTGATAATCGACTTACCCATGCGGGATTCGCCGCCGGTCGCTCGAGCTTCCAGAATGGCTGCGTGAATGGCCGCCCCCTTGGCAACGGCTTCTTCCGGAGCAACTTCTCGACTCGGCTTTCGCTTGCAGACTTCAACAAGCATCTGTTCAACAACCGGCATGTTTGTCGAGCCGCCGACGAGGACGACTTCATCAAGACCTTCAGGCTCGACTCCAGATTGCTGCAACACCAGCTCGGTTGTGTCGCGAGTTCGCTGCATCAGGTCGGCAGTCATTCGCTCGAAATCGCCGCGAGTCAGCGACAGCGTCAGCGACTTGCCTTTGTAGTAAACGGGGACGGCAGCCTGAGCCCGCGTACTCAATTCACGTTTCGCCTTTTCGCATTCCTGCGAAAGAATCTGCACGGTTTCCGGATCTTCACGCGGGTCTTCGCCATGCTTCTTGGCGAACTGTTCGGAAACGTGATCAAGAATGCGGCGGCTCCAGTCCAGCCCCCCCAGCATCACGTCCCCGTCAGTGGCCAGAACTTTGAAATTCGTCGGTGTGTAACGAACGACGGTGACGTCGAAAGTTCCGCCGCCGAGATCGTAAACGAGAATCGTTTTCTCGGTTTGAGCGAGTTCGGTATTTCCGAGTTCGCCACGTTCCCAGGCGTAAGCCAGTGTCGCGGCAGTTGGCTCGTTGATAATGTCAATGATGTTCAGGCCGGCGATGCGTCCGGCGTCCTGCGTCGCTTTGCGACGAACGTCGTTGAAATAGTACGGCACGGTGACGACAGCGTTCGCGATTTCGCCAACGTGTTTTTCTGCGTCCTGTTTCAGCTTCTTGATAATCAGCGCTGAGATGAATTCAGGAGTCAGTTTTTTGTTCTGATACACGACGTGAAAGTCGGGGTTGCCCATTTCACGTTTGATCGCCTCGACAACGTTTTTCGGATCCTCGATAGCGATTCGTTCGTTCGACGGGCCAACGACAACTCTTCCGTCATCCGACAGCAGCACGACCGACGGCGTGATGACTCGCTCGTCAGCATTCTTCAGGCAGTGCGCCATTCCGTCATCGCCCAGCTGAGCGATGGTTGAGAATGTCGTTCCCAGGTCGATACCTACGGTTTGTCCGTCGAGCAGCTTCATCGATGTACCTTCGCGAGAGTTCGCTATTGAAGTGAACGGATTGTGATTGCAGACGCCAGTACTGAATCGTTGCCACCATGCGAAAAGCGGCCCGATTCGAGCCAACAGTCTGTAATGATCTCAGAGACTTTTATCAGACTGATGTTCAACCGCCCTGTCGAACAAACAGAAGAGCCAGTGCACTCGTCAGCACAAAACCTTTCCAGCTTTGTGGAGTCGCAACCAGACAACCTCTTAATCATGCCGGAGCCCGTAGATTTCGAGGGTTATGCATTCTGCCACTCGCCTTTCGGGGATGCAAGCAGCCGGGCAACACTCATAAGACGCTGACAGAACGATCATGATCAGGGACGCCTGAGCGACGCATCCCCAGCCAGACCAATCTCTGGCAGTCTTTTCCGGGTTCTCCACTGAAAACCTGGAGCGACACGCGTAACATAGCCGGACCTGTCCACTCTGGCTGACTGGAATCGGTCTTATGACGCACATTCTGATTGTGGAAGAACCCTTGAACGACAGTTCCGGGTTACGCGAGTTTCTGGACTCGTCCAACTTTGAAACATCGGTTGCCGCGAGTGTTTCGGAAGCACTCGCGGCGGCGAACAGCGAGTCTCATCCATGCCTCGTCATGATCGATTCGCGATTGCCGGACGGCGCGGCGTTCGAGTTTTGTCGCCGACTCCGGTCTCCAGAGTTTCCCCGCTACATTCCGGTGATCATTCAGACCACGGTCGGAGTTGCTGAAGAAGTCCTGCAGGGACTCGAAGCGGGAGCCGACGGCTACGTCGCGCGAGGGCTTCCCAACGAAACGACTGTCATCAGAATCCGACAGGTACTCGAACAGGCTTCTGCCGATCAGCGCACTGCACCGGGCACGACCGCCCCGTCTCAACCCGCCGAAATTCAGCTCAACGATCGCACCTACAGACTCGGCACATCGCAACAGCAGTTGCTGAACGTACTCGTCTCGGCGTTTGAGGATATTGCCAGAGTTAACGAGCACCAGGCTGCCGAACTGAATCGTCGACGAAAAGCCGAGCAGCGGCTGAGGGATTCGGAAGCCCTTTACGCGTCGCTCGTCGAAAGCCTCCCGCTGAATCTGTTCAGGAAGGATCTTGATGGGAAGCTGACCTTCGGCAATCAACGATACTTCGAGCTGCTGAAGTCCTCGCCCGAAGAGCTGCTCGGACTAACCGACTACGACCTGTTTCCCAAACCGCTGGCGGATAAATACACGGCAGACGATCGACGCATTCTCGAGAGTCGCGAAACCTACGAAGACATCGAATCGCACGCCGGCCCGGACGGCAGCAAGCTTTATGTGCATGTCCTGAAGGCCCCGGTTTACGACGCGGCTGACAACGTCATCGGCACTCAGGGAATCTTCTGGGACGTCACCGCTCGGCACGAAGCGGAAGCTGCCCTGCGGCGCGAACAGTTCCTGCTGACCAGTCTGATGCAGAACATCCCGGACAATATCTTCTTCAAAGATTGCGACGGACATTACCTGCGGATCAACCGGGCGATGGCCGATCGATTTGGGCTGGATTCTCCCGAGGATGCTGTCGGGAGAACCGCTTCTGAATTCTTTGGTGAGGTCTACGCTGCACGCATCAAACGTGACGAGCAACAGATTATTAAGTCAGGCGAACCGGTTGTCGGTGAGGAAGAACTGGTCGACTGGCCGAATGGTTCGCAGACCTGGGTGTCCGTCATTCAAATGCCAATCCGCGAAGACGACGGCACGATTGCCGGACTGTTTGGTTTGTCGCACGATATTTCCGATCAGAAACTCGCTCAGCAGGCGATGCAGGAAGCCCGCGACGCCGCAGAAGCGGCCAGTGAAGCGAAAAGCAACTTTCTGGCCAACATGAGTCACGAAATCCGCACGCCGATGAACGCGATTATCGGAATGACGGAACTGGTGCTGGACACTTCGCTGGATCCAACGCAGCGCGAATACCTGTCGATGGTGCAGGAGTCGGGTGAATCATTGCTCGGCGTCATCAATGACATCCTGGACTTTTCGAAGATCGAAGCCGGGCGGCTGGAACTTGACCCTCGCCCGTTCTCGTTGCGGGAAAATGTCGGCGACACGCTGAAGTCGCTGGCCGTTCGTGCTCATCGAGGTCACATCGAAGTGGCGTGTCACATTGGCCCGGACGTGCCCGAGTTCCTGACCGGCGACGCGGGCCGCCTTCGACAGGTTGTGATTAACCTGGTCGGCAACGCAATCAAATTTACCGACAAAGGCGAAGTTGTCGTCGACGTCTCCAACTGCACGCCCGACTTTGGTGCCAACCCGTTGCCGGCGCAGACAGACGCGGAAGGAGTCGCAGGAAGACAGCACCTGGAAGATTCTCTGTGGCTGCACTTCCAGGTCACAGATACGGGCGTGGGAATTCCTCGGGAAAAGCTGAAGCGGATCTTCGACGCGTTCGAACAGGCCGACACATCGATGACGCGACGTTACGAAGGAACTGGTTTGGGACTTGCCATCTCGTCGCGACTGGTCGAGCTGATGGGTGGCCGAATCTGGGTGGAAAGCGAAATCGACAAAGGCAGTGTCTTTCATTTCACAGCGAGATTCGATCCAGCTCCCGAGGCATTCCAGGCTCAGGGCGAAACACAGACAGCCAGCCTGGATGGAAAACGAATTCTGATCGTTGATGACAATGCGACAAACTGCCGGATTCTCGACGAGATTCTTCGTAACTGGCTGACTCGACCTGTCGTTACCAACGACGCCGTTGCGGCAATCAAAGCACTCGAACAGGCCCAGGCTGCCGGGCAGCCATTCGATCTGCTTCTGACTGATGCCAATATGCCGAATACGGATGGCTTTACGCTCGTTCAACGCCTGCGTGAACGAGGCGATCTGCAGGCGCCTGTAATCATGATGCTGACATCGGGAGGGCGACCGGGCGACATCTCGCGATGCGCCGAACTTCGGATCTCCAACTACCTGATGAAGCCAATCAAGCAATCCGAACTGTTCGACTCAATCGTCGATGCGCTGAACGTGACGGCTGCCACCGATGAAGACTCGTCGCACTCCGCAGGCCCGCGACCGCACATTCGAAAACTGAAAACACTGCTTGCTGAGGACAGCGCCGTCAATCAACGACTCGCCATCGCGCTGCTCGAAAAATGGGGACACGATGTGACCGTTGCCGGAACCGGGAAGGCTGCCGTCGATGCCTGGCAGCAGGGCGGCTTCGACGTCATTCTGATGGACATTCAAATGCCCGAAATGGACGGACACGATGCGACGCGAGCGATTCGCGATTTCGAAACCGGCACCGGCAATCACATTCCGATTATCGCCATGACGGCCCACGCTCTGAAGGGCGACAAAGAAAAGTGTCTGGCGGTCGGCATGGACGATTACATTTCCAAGCCAATCCGCGCTCCGCTGTTGTACGACAAACTGGCCGACATCTGCGATCAGCTGCCAGCCGGAGAAGCCTCACCAGATCAGCAGGCAAGTTTGCAAGGCACAACAACTTCAGCAACGACGTCGCCAGACGAGTCGCGCGATGCGGCTGCCAGTCAGAACGTCGTCGACTGGGACGCGGCACTGGAGATCGTCGGCGGGGACCGTGAGCTGCTCGGTGAAATTCTGGAAGCGATCCTGGAAGAATGTCCGCAGCAGTTTGCGTCGCTGAAAAAGGCTATCGCCGAACAGGATTCAGGAACTTCTCGACGAGCCGCTCACACCATCCTCGGAAACATGCGAGCAATCTCGGCGAACGAAGCGATGGACAAAGCTGGAATCGTGGAAGGTCTCGCCAGGGACTCGAAGTTCGCCGAAATCTCCGAGCCTGTAGAAGCTCTCCGGAAAGCGACCGATGCCGTTTACCAGGCGGTTCAGCAGTTTCAGGCAGGGTGATCTGCCGACGGCATCTACGAAAACACAGGGTGGGCACTGCCCGCCAGAATAGTCATCGATTGGTGGGCGGTGCCCACTCTACGAATCCGGTCACTTCATGACGATTCTCACCGCTCAAAAATCAATCATCGTGGGCACGGCCGGGCACATCGATCACGGTAAGACCCGACTGGTTGGGAAACTGTCGGGCATCAACACCGACCGTCTGCCGGAAGAGCAGGCTCGCGGGATCTCGATCGACCTCGGCTTTGCACATTTCCGGACGGGCGATCTTCAGATCGGCATTGTCGACGTGCCCGGCCACGAACGTTTCGTCAGGAACATGGTCGCCGGCGCGACGGGGATCAACGTGGCGATGCTGGTGGTCGCGGCTGACGACGCCGTCATGCCGCAGACGCGCGAGCATCTTGACATTATGAATCTGCTCGGAATTCAGGTCGGGCTGGTCGCGCTGACGAAGATCGACCTCGTCGACGAGGACATGGTCGAACTGGCTCGCTGCGACATCGAAGACAACCTGGCCGGAACATTTCTCGAAGGCTGCCCGATCGTGCCCGTCTCGTCGGAGACCGGCGAGGGCATCGAAAAGCTGCGCGAGACGCTGCTCGAAATTTGCAGCAACATTCAGTTGCCGGAAACGTTGCCGCTGTTTCGTATGGCCATCGACCGGGTCTTCTCGATCTCCGGCCACGGCACTGTGGTGACCGGTTCGGTGCTCAGTGGCGATGTTCACGTGGGAGACTCACTGGAACTCTGGCCGGAAGGTCGAGTCGTTCGAGTCCGCAGCGTTCAGCGTCATGGTGAGCAGGCTGACGCAGCGGGCAGTCGACAACGCACGGCGATCAACCTGGCCAGCCTGAAACACGACGAGGTTTCCCGCGGTTTCGAACTTGCCACGCCAGATTATCTCAAACCGACGAAACGTCTGCTGGTCGATCTGAAGCTGCTCGACAATTCGCCGATCGGCCTGAAGAATCGGATCGAAGTCGGCCTTCACACCGGCACGCGAGAGATTCCCTGCCGAGTCATCCTCAAAGGGCGCAGGCTGGAACCCGGCGAACACGGTTATGCTGAGCTTCGTCTGGCCGAACCAATCGTCGCGACATGGGGGCAGCGTTTTATTCTCAGGCGGATTTCTCCGGCGATCACGCTGGGCGGCGGCACAATTCTCGATCCACACATTCCTGACCTGCACCGAATCCGCGACGTCCAGGCGGTGTCTGAACAGCTTGCCAGTCCGGTTCCTGCCGAGCGTCTGGCAGCAAGACTTCGGCAGCGGGATTCGGTTTCGTCTTCAGACCTGACACTGGCCAGTTCGATCGGAGTCATGCCGGACGAACTGCAACAACTTCTGTTGGCACTTCGCGAGAACGGTCAACTGCTGCAACTGGGCCGCGGAGAACGCTCAATCGAGATTCACGCCGATCGTCTGGAATCTCTGGCTGGTTCGGTTCTGCGAACGGTTCGCGAAGAAATTATCCGACATCAGCCCAGACGCTCGTTGCCAAAGCCGACACTGCTCACGGCCTGCCGAGCGATCACGTCGGCAAACCTGCTCGAATCTATCCTCGAACATCTTGTGAAAAAGAAAGAGCTGGTTGAACTGGGATCAAACCTTGGACCAGCAGACTTGCAGGTTCAACTAACGAAGCAGCAACGGAAGAATCGAGACGAAATTCTCAGCCAGATCACCGCCGGCATGCTGACTCCGCCGATGTCCAGGGACCTGGCAAAATCACTCGATCTGAAGTTCTCCGATGTCGAGCAGTTGCTGAACCTGTGGGTTGAAGACGCCATGCTGGTCCGAGTCGGCGACGGTTTCTACTACACCCCCGAAGCTCTCGATGAAGCCCGCCAGCGATGCCTCAAGCAGATCAAAGACCACGGCCCTGCTACGATGGCCGAGCTCCGCGACGCCTGGGAAGTCACCCGAAAATACTCCGTCCCATTGTGTGAATACTTCGACGCCATTGGAGTCACCATCCGCGATGGGGATCTGCGATCTGCGGGGCCGGAATCTGAACGTCCTTAGGATTGCACAAGAGAGTGTCTCCATCAGTCGTCTCGGATTAAGGCTGGCTTCCAACGAAAACTGTTTGCCCCTGAACTGAATCCTGCATGCCAGACCTCAGAAAGTTCGTTTTGCCTGGCCCAATCGCCTTGCTGGCGATTCTCGTCGCCATGTGCTGCATGACTGGATTCAAAGGACCGGACCATGAAGGTTACTTTTTCTGGGCGTCGGCGGCGTGTGATGGAGACATCAGCTGGCTTGGCAATCCAGTCTCGGACGGCCTGAAGATCCCATTCTGTCGATGGTCTGCAGGACCGGGATTAATGGCAGCACCGATAGTGTGGGTTTCCCGTTTCGCGGAAGTCGAGAGCGAAGCCGGGCTGGTCGTGGGCATCGTCTGCGTCGTCGTCTTCTGGATCAACTTTTTTTCGGGCCTGAAAGATTTGTCCGATGAGGCAACGGCGGTCACCGGCTGCCTGGTCGCGTTGGTCGCGACGCCGCTGGGGTATTACTGCTGTGCGGTCTCGTCGGAAACTTACAGTCTTCTTCCGGCAGGCGTGCTGTTTCGTCAGACCGTCATTCTGATGCGCGGCCAGCAGGTCAACCTGCTTCTCATTGGGGTGATGACTTCGATCCTCGTGATGCTCCGCCCTTATTCGGGCGTGTATGCGTGGCCCGTGCTGATCCCCGCGTTCGTCATTGCCGGTCAACGCGGAACACGTTCATTATGCCTGACGACCGCCGCGATTGCCGCCCCGTTAATTCTCGCGGTAATTCAGGTCGGCATTGTTCATCACTGGATGACGGGCGACTGGACCGTATCCCCATACTCGTTCTCCGGAGCCGGTTTCAAGAGCCTCGATCCTTCCTGTCCTTACCTCTGGCACGTCCTGTTCGACACGTTCAAAGGGCTGCTCCCAACTCACCCATTGATGGGTGTTGGATTCGTCGCTCTTGCAGGATTGTGTGTGTGGGAAATGCACCGCGGGCATGTCCGGGAGGCATCTGTCTGGGGGCTGGGAGTCGTCGCGATCGCTATCAACTCTTACATCCAGGGCTGCTGGTATTACTGGTGGATGGCGTCGTTGTCTTTCGGGATGCGCGGGCTGACGCTGGCAGGCATTCCGGTCATCGCCGCTTTGTGTCGTGCGGGTTTTATTTGTCGAAAGTCGCCGCGCCGGTCAGTCCAAGCTGTGCCTGTGATTGTGGGATCTGGAAGCGTCGTCTGGTCGTGGCTGCTCCTTGTCCAGGGCCCGATGGAGTACCTTGAGTGGTCGGCGCTGCTGTCTGGCCAGGTGCAGATTCTACAGTTCTGGTTGACGGATCGCTGGCTGCTTCTTGCCGTTTCACTGGCAACTGCAGGTGCGTTTCTGCGAGCCGGCAAGAACGCAGATTTCCAAATGACCGGATTAATTGCTGGCGGATTAGCAATTGCCTGGCTGGCGAATCGACACGAGGCGGTGACACTTCCGCTCCTTATTGTTTACAGCCTCGCACTGGTCGTCGTTTCGTCGCTGAGAAGGTTTCTGCATCGAGTGACGAGCGCACACCAGACAGTTCTCGCCACCTTGCTGCTGAGTTCAATGCTCGGTTTCTTCTGTCATCTGGCAATTCCGACACAGAAACTGATTCGGCCCGTCACACCGAGCGAGGCATCTCAGTTTCCTGCCGACGTCAAGTCGGCCTATCAGACTCTGTTGACGATTCCGAGGCTCAGCGGTCAGCAGCGCAAGCTGGAAGCGTTTCTGCGGCTGAAGCTGGGTGACGAGAAAACGGACCTGTTTTCGCCACTGCCAGAGGGATTTCTCAGAACCACCGTCGACCCTCACCGCAAACTGGAAGTCGGAATTTGAGGACGTTGCGACTTGCGATTCACTGGCGCGGGAAGAATTCTGGTCGTCAGTTTCCAAGCGAGCAGTTATTGAGCGAGCAGGGCTTCGATGGCCTGATGGACTTCGGCTTCGTCGACGCCTTTGCCAGCATCGATGTCGTTTTTGAACACCTGGACCAGTTCACCTTTTCGGTTGTAAAGGCGGAAGTAGGGCAGGCCAGCGTCGCCGATGTCGTAGGCGTCGAACGATTCATCTCCGCCGCCAAGCGAGCACGAAAGATTTTCGAACGTGGCGTTCTGCTCTTTCAGAAAGGCGAGTGCGTCCTCGTGGGCATCGGGATCGTCGAAGCTCATCGAGATTACGACCAGATCGTCCGGATGCTTCGCTGCCTGGGCGACGGTATGCGGGAATGCTTTGCGGCAGGGCAAGCACCAGGTTGCCCAGAAGTCGACGAAAACAACTTTGCCAGCGTGCTGGGCGACGATTGCGTTGAACTCTTTGGGAGTCACGGCTCGCAGGGTGATGTTGGCAGCGTCGGCAGAAGGAAGTGAATCGACGGCGCTGGTCACGTCCGAGAGTGGCGGTTCGGAGTTCCCTGCCGGAGCGACTTCATCACCAACACCGACGGGCGGCATGACGGGAGCCTGCGTCGAGCCTGCTTCACCCGGACCGGTTGTTGAAGAGCCGTCGCTGGGTGGTGCAGGTTTATCGGAGCAGCCGACGAGTCCCAGGCTCAACACGCAGACGATCATGACGACAAATGAAACGTTAAACGGCATGGCAATTCTCCTCGCTTGACGCTGTTGCGAAACGACGTGCGGGCGAAAATGAGTTTTCGATGGCGGTAGTCAGACTCGACCGATCGCCAGGATGGTCGACCGTTGGCCGAGGTGCGGAGCGTACTGAAGCCAGCACGGCTCAGTAAACCGCTGAGCAGCCAGGACGGCGTGATTCCAAACGGAATCAACGAAATCAAATCACACGTCTTTGCCGGGCAAGTCGTGAGACGGTTTGTTCGCGACAGGCTGCGTGATCGCCACATTGGGCGGAATCACCCATTGTTGCCTGGTCAGGCACATTCGACGTGAGAGATCTTCTTGTCAGTTTTGAACATAGACGCTACGTTGACGCACTCGTGCCCCTGTTTGATTCGGAAATGGATTCGCCGGATCATTGAAAAGATGCTGACGTCAGGTGGTACCGCAGATTGACCGCCGAGAGAGGAGAGCAAGGGACGCGATATGGCTTTAGCAATGCTGCCGGCGGAACTCGCCGAGGTCACTGATCCCCTGCAACCGGAAGACGAGCTGCTCATCGCCGATGAACTGGCTGAGTTGTCGATCTTCGAAGAGGTCAAAAAGACTCCCTCATTTCAGAGATTTCCTGGCACCACGGTGCTCAGGAAGTGCCACAAAGGCCGGGCACTCGTTCGCCAGGGCGACGCTGGCGCGACCGCGTTTTCGATCCTCTCGACGGAAGACGTCATCGAGCTTCGTGAGAACCAGATCAAGTCTCTGGAAGCAGCGATCAAGGACAAAGAAGCGAAAACCGGCAACGGCCCGCACATGTACTACGCGGTCGAGTCTGTGGCTGAGCTGAAGCAGACATTGAAGCAGCATCAGCAGGAAGTTGCGGAACTCAAGCAGAAACTTTCACAAACGACGACCCCTCCGAATGAACGACACGTCGCGACAGCTCACCTGCTGCTTAGCCAGGATTCTGGATTCAGACCAGGACTGCTGCACCGCCTGGGACAGATGTTTTCCGGGGCGTCGAAGTCGCGGAGAAAAGATCCGAAGTCCATTCCAATCGACGGTCCCGCGGATATCGATGTGTCGACCAAGAAAGCTCCGCTGCACGAGAGTGAGCTTTTCGGCGAAATGAGCTGCATGAATCGTGCTCCTCGTTCGGCAACGGTTGTGGCCGAGGAAGACTGCTACATGCTGGAAATGCTGCGTAACGTGCTGGACATGCTGCACAGCGACCCGACCTACAAAAAGAAACTGGATGAAATTTACCGGGCACGCGTACTCGATGGACACGTCCGTCGCCTCCCGATTTTCGAAGGTCTGGAAGATAAGCATTTTGCCGAAGTCAAGGACCGTATTGAGCTGGTCGAGTTTGAAGCAGGATCGGTCGTCTTCGAGGAATTCGAGACTTCCGACTCGTTCTATGTCGTCCGCAGCGGGCTGGTGAAGATCGTCAAGAACGCCTGGACGCTGTTCAGAGTCGAAGAATTCAAGCCGGATCACTGGAAGAATATCTGGCAGTCTCTCGCTGACAGCGAAAAGGAAATGCTTGGTGCGCAAATCTGGGGACGGCTGCCCGACGATGTCCAGGCGGCTGCCAGAGATGCCGCAAAAAATGCTCCCGGCGCGGACATGCAGAAGGCATTAGTCGACGCATTGAACGAGATCGTTCGAACCGGAAACCTTCACACCGCTCTGGGGAAAACAACGGAAGAAACCTGCGTCGCCGTCGACAGTCCTCAGGTTGCCGTCGACTGCGAACATTTCCCGACCGACACAGCCAAGTGGTCAGAACTTGAAACGCGAACGTTTCATCGGTCGCTCATCGAGTTTCTTTATCCGCAGGGAATTCCAGCTCGCGCAGCGTCGTCGGGATCTCGAAAAACGCTCCGATACATGGGGCGAGGCGAAGGCTTCGGCGAACTCGGAGTCGTTACTCAGGAATTACGAAGCGCCACAATCTTTGCCTACGACCACCCGGACGGAGGGGCTAACCAGCGACTGCCTGACTCGCGAACCGGAGCCATCCCGTCGCGCGTCGAACTGGTCAAAATGTCGCGGGAAGACTTCCTGCTGCTGACGAGCCGGTCGGCCGCGTTGAAGAAAAAAGTCGACGGGATCGTCGCCGACTATCAGCGACAAGCGAAGATTATCCGCGACACGATTAACGACCGAGTTGAAGTCCGGTCTCAGTCTCCGGAGTTCGAGCAGCTCGGTCTGATTCAGGGTCAGAAGCTGATGCTGATCGACCTGGATCGTTGCACGCGATGCGGCCAGTGTGTCGATGCCTGCGTCGCGGCCCACGATGACGGTCGAACTCGGCTTTACCTCGACGGGCCAAGATTCGAAAAATACCTCGTGCCGCTGTCATGCCGCTCGTGCATGGACCCTGTCTGCATGATCGGATGCCCGGTTGGTTCGATCAATCGCGGTGATAATGGCGAGATCGAAATTCGTGACTGGTGCATCGGTTGCAGCCTGTGCGCTGACCAGTGTCCGTACGGGTCGATTCAGATGAACGCGCTCGAGGGTGGCCTTGAACTCACCGCCAGTCAGCAGGCTCTACTCGGCGGAGAAGATATCAAAACGGTTAATGAGCGGGCCGTTGTTTGCGATCTGTGCAGTTCTCTGCCCAGCAAGGCTCCTTCCTGCGTTTACGCCTGCCCTCACGACGCGGCAATGCGAGTAAACTCGCTGGAATTCTTTTTCGAACACACGCACTGATTTCATTTTCATTTGGCGGCGACAATTGCTGAGGCTGGACCAACTCTGAGCGACATGAGGTTTCGCAGTGCTGCTTGACAGGACACATCGCACGTGGGCATTGATCTCTGCGGCCATCATGGCTGTGGCGACGGTTTCTTACGTGATCTATGCGGAGTCGACCCCCAAAGGCCCCAGCGGCGGCAGCCTCATGGGGCTGATCTATGGCGTCGTCGGCTCACTCATGATGATCTACGCTGGCCTTCTTGGAGGCCGCAAACAGTTTCCCTTCTGGCGACTGGGCAGCGCTCAGTTCTGGCTTCGAGGGCACATCTGGTTCGGCACGCTCAGCTTTCCGCTCATTCTGTTTCACGCTGGATTTGGTCTTGGCGGGCTGCTCGAACAGATCCTGATGGGCTTTTTCTTTATCGTCTGGCTGAGCGGTTTCTTTGGCCTGGCGATGCAGCATTTCATGCCGAAACTGCTGACCTCGCGGATCGGTCGCGAAACATTCGCTGTCCAGATCCCTTATATCCGAAAACGTAATCGAATCCTCGCCGACAAAATGGTCTCCGTGGACTGTGGCAAGATTCCACTCGACGACGACCCGATGCAGAAGGATCTGACGCGGCTCGGAACCTTTGCTGCCGAGATCATGGCAAAGGAAAAGCTGGCCAAAGGGAAAGCTGCCAAAGATGCCGTTGGCGAGGAAAAAGAAAAGTGGCTGGAGAAAATCGCGGCTGACGACATCGGGCTGTTTCAGGACCTGGCGAAGCATGCCAAGAACGAAGGCTGGATCAACAAGATCGGCAACTTCCCGGATCAGATCGTCGCGATTTATGAACTTCCCGCAGCGGCTGGTGCCGACAAAGCGGCCGGTAGTGACGACGGTAAATCGTCGACCAGCAAGCCTGCTGCTAAAGCCGGTGGTTCTCCGCTGGATCAGATGAAGGGTAAGAAAGCCGCGTCGCCACTCGAACAGATGCAGGCGAAGAAAGCCGCATCACCGCTGGATCAGATGAAGGCTCAGCGAGCGATGTCGCCGCTCGAACAAATGAAGGCCAAAGTTGCAGCGGCAGAAGGCGAAAGCGAAGCCAAACCAAAGTCTCCGCTGGAAATGGCCAGAGCACAGGGCGGTAAGGATAAAGCAAAGGCTGCCTCGCCTCTCGAAATGGCTCGAAAAGCTGGTCCGAAAGTTGGTGGCAAAGCCGCCAGTGGCGTGAAGGTTTCCCCGTTGGAGATGGCCCGCAAAATGGGGGCGGCAGGCGGCGCAGGAGCAGCCACTTCTGACGACACTCCAACCGCCCCTGCAAAGAAACTCTCTCCGTTGGAGATGGCTCGGCAGCAAGGCGCGATTGGCAGTGGTGGATCAAAGAAAGCCGCTTTGGCCCCCGCCACTCCAGCAGCCAAAGCCCCCGTCAAACAGGTGGCTCCCGCCCCAAAGAAAGCTCAGAAACCAGAACCGGTTACTGCAATCGTTGAAAATGTCGACGCTGAAATCTCAGCCGTGCAGAAGCTTCTCGTAGAGAAGTACGGCTTCGACGACAAGCTGGCTCGGTCAGCGGCAGAGAAAACTCGTGAGTTCCTCAAGGCCGATCCCGAAACTGACGTCACTGCCGTCAAAAAACTGTTCACCGAGAAATACGGTTACGAGGAAAGCAAAGCGACCGAGATCGCTGAAAAGGTTCGCCCGTTTGTGGATGGTTCAGCGGAGAAGACTGCAGCTGAAAAAGCCGAAAAGGCCACTGTTGCAAAAACGGCTCCTGCATCGGCAGCTCCCGCGCCCGAGCCAACTGACAATAAGAAGCTATCGCCGCTTGAACAGATGAAAGCCAAAGCCGCCGCTGGCAAGGCGGCAGCTGGCGGGAAGCCGTTGTCACCTCTTGAGCAAATGAAGGCGAAGGCTGCTGCCGGAAAACCCGCAGCGAGTGGAAAGGCTCTCTCGCCACTTGAGCAGATGAAAGCCAAAGCCGGCGGTGCAAAACCAGCGGCAGGCGGGGATAAGCCGAAGTCGCCTCTCGACATGATGAAGGGCAAAGCCGGCGCCGGTGCGGCGAAGCCTGCGGTTGCGAAACCTGCCGCAAAGAAACCGCCGGCTCCTGTCAAAAAGAAAACTGTCGTCAAGCGTCCGGTTCTGCGCACTGAAGAGCTTCGCAGTTTCTACCTGACGACCGTCCGACCGTTTCTGGCTGGCAGCGGTAAAAAAGGCAGGCTGGCAGACATCACAGAAGCATCACGAGCGTTTGCTCAGATGCGAGGCACATTGCCGGTTGAACTTCACAACACACTCGAAAGCCTTCAGGCGTTCTGCGAAGAGCATCGTCAGTTTACCGAGCAGATTCGCATCCGGGCATGGCTCCATTACTGGCTGGCCATTCACATTCCGTTTTCGATCGCGTTGTTCGTTCTAATGGCCGCTCACATTGTGTTTGCTCTGCGTGTCGTTCCGTGGGACTTCCCGATTCGCTTTTGACGGTCTTTTAACCGTCGCTTTCCGTTAACGATTCAAGTCGAGTTTCAGCAATCTTCTTCAGAGTCCCATCGACTCTGTCCTGGCAGTGGAAAAGTCAGCTATGCCGGTGCAATACACGAGCCGTCAACTTTCTGAACGGGTCGAAATTGAATCGCACAAACGTCCGAACCGTTTTCGTCGTCGGACGTGGTGGGCCGCGTTCTGGCTGAGCGTCGCGTGCTTCGTCTGGCTCGGGTACGAAGGCGGACGCGGCGAGTATCACATCTTCGAAGGCGGCGACGTGGCGCACGTCCATCGCATGTTTGAGAATGATTGCGAGAAGTGTCACACGACCTGGGCACCGCTGGAACGAGCGTTCAACCTGGACTTTTCTCACAAGGTCTACTCAGTCGAGAACAAAGCCTGTCTGGCGTGCCATCCGGGCTCTGTTCACCACAAGAATCAGATTCCGGCTCATGAAGACATCTCGTGTGCCGAGTGCCATCTCGAACACAAGGGGAACCAGTCTCTGGTTAGAGTCAAAGATCACATTTGTCTGAGATGCCACGAGAACATTCAGACTACCGACGGACAGATGTCGTTTGCAGCGTCCATCACAGAATTCGGACGCGAAGGGGGACACCCGGAGTTTGCTTTTGCGAGGCTTCTTGCAAGCAATTCGTCGAACCCTGGAGATGTTGGACCAGCACAACAGGCTCGAAAACTACTTGAGTTTGTTGACGGAAAAGGCTGGCAGGACAAGGCGAAAATTCGCTTTAACCATTCGGCACATCTGAAGTCTGAACGCGACGAAGCGGGAAACCTTGTCTACGGAATCATTGGGCAGGATCAGCGGTTGAGTAAAGAAAGATTCACCGACCTCTCTCAAACGTGCAACGCCTGCCACGTCAAGGACACTGAAGGCAAATACATGCTGCCGATCCGGTTCGAGCAGCACTGCCAGAAGTGCCATCCGCTGCTCTTCGACAATAAAGATTTCCCAGGTCAGCAGGTGCCGCACGAACGACCGGACGTTGTGCGAGGATTCCTCACCGACAAGTACACACTCGCCGCCTTACGGGATCCAGCCGCGGTGAAAGACGTGTCACCGGTTCGTTCAATTCCCGGTCGAAAATCGAGGCCGCAGTTGTCGAGGGATCAGGTCGAGTGGGTGGCCGAACAGTTGACGACGGCTGAAACTGAAGCGTTGCGACATACCCATGCGTTGTTTGGTCCCGAAGCCAAAGGAGGCTGCGGATACTGCCACACCGTGGAGAATCAGGACCAGCCCGGTGCCTGGCAGATCGTCCCGCCGAACATCCCTGATCGTTGGGAGCCTCATGCTGTTTTCAGTCACGAAGCTCACCAGATGATGAACTGTGTCGAATGTCACGGAGCTGTCAGTGAAAGCAAAGATACCGGTGACGTGATGCTGCCAATGATGGAGTTGTGCGGAAAATGCCACTCGCGACATCCGGAGCAACCGCCAGCAGGCGAACCGTCGCGTCATTTTGGGGCCAGCAACGGTTGTGTCGAATGCCACATCTACCACGATCACGGCGAAGACAGGTTTATCGGTACGCTGAATTCACTCCTTGGAGTTTCAAAGGCCAATCCTGACGCGATTCTGAAGAACAAAAACACGAACTAGATCAGAAAACACCCGGCTCTGCGTGCGCACGGACCGGGAGTCGGTCTCTTCATCATCTGGCTGGTCGCATGGACGCGACTGTTCGGTTCCGGAATTACCGGAGAGGTTCATGCACTGGAAAATGACATTCAGAGTTCTGCTCACAGCAGCGGCGGTCGCCTCCGTTGCCGTGTTCGCCCGAACGTCATCCGGCGTTGAACCAGCCGAAACGGATCGTCTCACCTTACAAACTCCGAACGAAGCATCGACGGCCGCCGTTAATTCGCCCCTGGCAAAAGACGGGCGGCATTTCGTTGGCGTTGGTGGATGTGCGGCTGCGAACTGTCATGGTGGAGACGGCTCAAAAGGAATCGTCGGCAGCGAATACAGCATCTGGATTCAGGACGACAAACACGCTGAGGCTTACTCGGTTCTCTACAACGAAACTTCGCAACGCATGGCGAAGCTACTGAAGCTCGACAAGCCCGCGCATCAGGCGGCACTATGTCTGAACTGCCACGCGCCGCAGAACGACCCTCCGTTTACTGGCAACCATGCTCACGGTTCGTTGTCGGCGTTACTTGACGGCGTCAGTTGCGAAGCCTGCCACGGTGCCGCCTCAGACTGGCTCGGCCCACACGTTCGTCACGACTGGGCCAGGAAGTCGCCCGCAGAAAAAGCAGCACTTGGCTTTCGCGAAACAAAAAATCTTTGGAATCGATCGAAAGTCTGCGCCGACTGCCACGTTGGAGAACCCGGTCGTGACGTCAACCACGATCTCTACGCAGCGGGGCATCCTCGATTGTTCTTCGAGATGTCGGCCTTTCACACCAACATGCCCGCTCACTGGGACCGCAACGACGACCGGCAACGAACCGGCCCTGGTCGTGACCAGTCGGCGTTCGAAGCAAAGCTGTGGGCGATTGGTCAGCTGGCCTCGGCAGAAGCAGCTCTGGATCTACTGACACATCGAGCTGAGAACACTCGTGACGATTTCGCCCTTCGAGACAAAGATGCGAAGTACCCCTCCGGCGAAACCGTAGCCGTCTGGCCTGAGTTTGCGGAAACGGGGTGTTTCGCCTGCCACCACAATCTTGACTCGCCAAGCTGGCGACAGAAACGCGGGTATGCCTCACGAAATGCCGGCGGCTACCCCTGGGGAACCTGGCTGTTTCCGATTCTTCCGACCGTCGTCGACTCGGCAGGAACGTCGAAGCTGACAGAAGCCGAGAGTCCACTTTCGAAGTTGACTCGTGAAATGGCTCGTCCTTATCCGAACCGGCAGGCGGTGATTTCCAGCGCAAAGGACTTGCAGGCCGTGCTCACAAAATCGGCTCAGACGATCGACTCACAACAGCTTACCGCCGAGCAGATTGCCGGCTGGATGAAAGGCGTTTCTGTGGTGGGCACTTCTGCTTCGCAGCAGAGCTGGGACGGAGCAACTCAATCGTGGCTGTCGCTGACCGCGATTCATCAAGGGCTTACCGACGTCTCGGGAACGGTCGGCCAGACTTCTGAGAGGAGTCGGCAGATCAACACTTCGCTGGAACTGATTCGAAGCCATCTTGAATTTCCCAAAGGCTTCGACAGCCCTGAGAATTTTTCATCCGATCCGGCAAATGTGATCTCGACCGAGCTGCAAAAGATTCACGACCTTCTTGACTGAGTCGTGCAGACTTCGTCAGGGCAACCTGACCTGTGGTGTATGAAAAGGACTGCCTGATGCCGACTTATTTCCGGCTTATGAAACGAGTGATCTGGACCAGTGCTGCCGGACTTTCGGCTGTCGCCGCCTTTCAGGCGTTCAGTCCAGAAGCTCCGATGGTTCAGTCAGTGGCAGTCGCTCAGGACGCGTTAGGCGACAGCACCACGCCGCAGTTTCAAGGGCTTCGATCGTGCGTCCCCTGCCACAATGAGGCGATTGGTGACAAGAACCCGTTCGTCACGATGAGCCGCGAATTCTGCGTGCTCAACGAAGTCAGCATCTTTGCCAGCGACAAACACCGCCAGGCGTACGAGCTTCTTGAAGGCGACCTTGGCAAACACATGGAAAAAATCCTGGCGCAAAGCAAGGGCGACGCAAATTACAAAGTCACCACCGACAAGCAGTGCCTGGCCTGCCATGCTAACTATCGCTGGAAAGAAGGCTTCGAACAGCCGCCGCTTTTCGAATTCGGCGTCACCTGTGAATCCTGCCACGGTCCGAGTTCGTTGTGGGAAGGCCCGCACGACGACCCTCGCTGGCGGAAAATTTCTGCGGAGGAGAAAGAGCAGAAGTATGGAATGATCGACGTTCGAAACCCGGTCCGCCGTGCTCAGCAATGTTTCTCCTGCCACGTCGGAAACGTGCGGGAAGGCAAAGTCGTCACTCACGAAATGTACGCCGCCGGGCATCCGCCATTGCCGGGGATCGAGATCGAAACTTTTTCTCAGCAGATGCCAACTCACTGGCGAACTCTGCAGGAAAAAGGCGAGTTCAAATTCCGCGAAGACTACATTAAGTCCAACTTTCCAGGCTTGGAGCATTCACCGCTGAACGACCTGGCAAAGACCAAGTCGGTGATCATTGGCGGCACGATGGCTCTTCGCGAAACCGTCAACCTGTTCGCATCGCAGGCAGTTGATCAGGACTCGCAGGCGTGGCCGGAGCTGGCTGTGTTTGATTGCTCGGCGTGTCACCACGACCTGGCTGCTCCCAGTTGGCGGCAGAAACGTGGCTATGGAAAGTCGCTGCCGGGTCGTCCGCAAATGTTTGCCTGGCCGGAAGCACTGGTGAAGCTCGGCATCCGCCAGCGAGCTGGCGACGATGACGCAGCATTCCAGAAAGACTGGGACGCCTACCACGGCAAGATGGAAGAACTTCGACGAGTGCTTGATCGCCGACCCTTCGGAGATCCGAAAGCCATTCAGGCCGTCGCCCTGGGCGAAGATGGCCTGGTCGCCTGGCTCGACCAACTGGCGAACGACGTCTTCAAGAGCCCTGTCGGTAAAGAAGACGCCGGTCGAACCCTTCAGACGCTCGTGTCGCTACCTCCCGAAACGTACCCTGACTTCCATTCGGCGCGCCAGCTGGTCTGGGCAATTCGGACAGTCCTTTCCGAAATGAACACCGACCTGCCTAATTTCACAGCTACCCCGGCAGACGAATCGGACAAACAAGCGATTGACCGGGCGTTGGCCAATTTGAAGGTCTACCAGAACTGGGAAGCCGGAGACCGGGCCGCTGCACAGAAGAAAGTCAACGACCTTTTGACACAGCTTGAACTGACCGAAAAGCTGCGGCTCGATTTGCCCGCTGGCGACAAGTACGTCATTGCCGAACAGCTTCCGGAATCACTGAAAGCGATCGGCGGCTACGACCCAGCGTGGTTCCGGACGCAACTCCAGGAACTGGCCGGAAGCATCAAAGCATCCAGCGACTGAGTCTTGATCGTGGCTGGTTCGAATTGATCAACGACGAAACGGGACAAGCAGATGCTCGTCCCGTTTTTTATTTGTCAAAGCATTTCCGCAGGACACATCCGGGAAGAATCGTCGGACAAACTGTCTTGAGACGTTATGCCTGACGGTTCATAGTTTCGTGATGAGTGCTGGATGATTTTCAGACCGAAAGGTAGCGAACCATGTGGACGCGATGTCGAATCTTCTGCTTTCTTGCGGCGGCTGCTGGACTGAGTGTCATCTCCGATTCCGCGATCGCCGAAGTTGTTCCCGGAACAATCGTCTCCGTGGATTCGAAAGGGACGCGACTGGTCGTCAAGCTTCGCGGCAAAGAGATAAATCGGGCACTCCGCCTGGCGACCGATGCCCGCATCCTGATCGACGGGAAGAAGGGGCTTGTCAGTCGACTGAAACCGGGCCAGTCCGTCTACGCTTTTGTGAGCGACTCGTACGTCACCCGACTCAATGTGAAATCGACGGTCGAATCAGCAACGCCGAAAACGTCGCCAGCAATCAGCAAGCCCGAACCATCGAAGGTTCCCGCATCAGAACCAGCTGACACGGCATCGGCCAGTACCGAAAGCCGAACGTCGCCCCGCAGTCGTCGATTCCCGATGAAGTCCGTTGAGTCAACGTCCGTCGCTGAGTCATCGAGCGGTGACTGGAATCAGTTCCGCGGCCCGAATCGGGACAACATTTCACCAGAGCAAAACCTGCTGTCGAACTGGCCAGACCAGGGACCACCGCAGGCGTGGACGGCTCGAGGGATCGGCGAAGGCTATTCAGCAGTTTCGATCAGCAACGGGCGAGTTTACACAATGGGCAACGTGGGGCCGGAAGAAAAAGTCATTTGCCTGGATCTCGAAAGCGGTCGCGAGATCTGGACCGCTTCGAATGGAGAAGCCTATCGAGAAGGTCAGGGCAACGGCCCTCGTGGAACGCCATCAATCGTTGACGGAAAAGTTTATTCGCTGGGAGCAAACGGCGATCTGTCATGCCTCGACGCGCAGACCGGACAGCCACAGTGGCGAAAGAACATTCTCCGCGATTTTGGCGGTTCCAACATCACATGGGGAATCAGCGAATCGGTACTTGTCGACGGAGACAAAGTTATCTGCACGCCCGGCGGTCAGCGGGCCACGATGGTCGCTCTGAATCGAAACACAGGCAACGTGATCTGGACGGCTGCGGTGCCGACGAGCCCGAGAGCCAGTTACTCATCGCCGATCGCGATTGAAGTCGGCGGCGTGAGGCAATACGTCAACTACACTCACGGCGGAGTGGTTGGGGTGCGAGCGTCCGATGGACAGGTCATGTGGGGGCACCGTGAGTCGGCTAATAATACAGCCAACTGCTCGACGCCGGTTTTTTATAACGGCAACGTGTTCACCGCATCGGGATACGACACCGGCGGCTCGTTATTCCAGCTTCAGACTCGAAACGGGCAGACTGTTTCGCAGGTGGCGTACTCGACGAAAGAAATGAAGAATCATCACGGCGGGATGGTCGTCGTTGATGGCTACCTCTATGGCTCAAGCGACCCCGGCATCCTGAAGTGCATCGAACTGCGAAGTAACCGCGTCGTCTGGCAGAACCGTTCAGTCGGCAAGGGCGCGGTTTCTTACGCCGACGGCCACCTTTATGTTCGGAGTGAGCAAGGCCCGGTCGCGCTCGTCGAAGCTACGCCGAACGGGTACGAAGAGAAAAGCCGTTTCGACCAGCCTCAACGCAGCGGACGACCATCGTGGTCTCATCCGGTCATCGCAAACGGCAAGCTGTTTCTGCGAGACATGGACAACCTGCTCGCCTACGACATTCGTTCGAACTGACCATGCTTGTTACGTTTACTTCGCGGGTTCGCTCAGGTCGATGTCGTCAGGCCGGTAGATCATGGCGACGACCGCCGCGATGATTGCCAGCGACGTGAAGACTGTCGCAGAGTTCAGTTCGAAACCGTGTGCATTGAGTTTTGAGCGGACGAATTCGAAAGCGAAGTAAAAGACGGCTGAGAGAAGAATTCCGAACCAGTTGACGAGATTCATCGTCCCGATCATCCGCCCTTTTTGAGATTCCGGCGGCACACTTTGCAGAGCAACCTGCAAAGGAACGGCGAAGAATCCCGCACAACCGCCGAGCCAGATCAGACAGCCTCGCGCCAGCCACTCGGCGGTGGACGCGTCGAGAAGCAGATTACCTGACCCGGCAACTTCAGCCGCAACCTGCCCGGCAGCGACTCCTGGCTGAAAGTACGAAATTGCAGTCATCGCCGGAAAGCCCACGACCATTCCCAGCATTCCGGCACGGACCAGACCGAAACGAATTCGGTTCTTTGAAAGTCGACCCGACATCACACAGCCGAACGCGATGCCAACTCCCATGCACGCCTGAAGGATCCCGATCCGGTCGCTGCTGAGTTTCAGGTCGTATTCTCCGAAACTGTTAACTGATGGCTGGACAACGCCTCCGACAAACCAGAACAACGACGAAACCAGCAAGACTCCCAGCAGAAATCGGTTGTCCTGAATCAGCTTCCAGTTCTGGCCGTCGATGCCGACGGCCTGCCAGGTGAGCTTCAGATCCGGCTGTGCGACGGGGGTTGGCCGAACCAGACACGCCGCCCCCGTTCCGACCACGGCGATCACGATCGATACCACGCTCACCAGGGCAAGCCCTTCCTGCCCCGGCAGCGTTTCTTTCAGAATTCCGGCCGACGCGAACCCGAAAATAATCGCCAGGAACGTCGTCATCTGAAAAATGCCATTGATCCGAGGCAAGTCTTCAGAGCGAAACTGCTCGGGAAGTATGCCGAACTTAGCCGGCCCGAAGACAGTACTTTGAGTGCTCATCAGAAACAGAACGACGAACAGACCCCACAGTTGCCCCGAAAGAAACGCCAGCAGACCGCAGCCCATCACGACGATTTCCATCGACTTACAAAGTACGACGATGCGCCGCTTACTGAGTCGGTCAGCGAGGAATCCGGAGACGCCCGAAAACAGAATCCACGGGATTGCAAACACAGCCATCGCGATGGGCTGGTAGCGGTCGGAAACCGGCCCACCTGTTGCCTGAGCGATCTCGTGAGCTTTCTCCAGACAAAGCAGCAGCACCAGTTGCTTGAACATGTTGTCGTTGAAGGCGCCCAGTAGCTGGCTGACTGTCAGCCCCCAGAACGAACGATCGCGGAAAAAGCTCGAAGAAACCTGCGACGTCGATGGTCCATCTTCAGTCATGAAACGCTCCGATCGGCAAGGCTGCGTTCACAGTTCCGACCGCGAATGTTCGATCCATTTCGGCGCGAAGCATCCGCACCGCGTCTGCGTCAACGGATGATTTGCGGTCTTCATTCCGACAGACCGCCGACCGCACAGCAACGATGTCCGGCCTGACAATCGCCAGCGCTGGCAACATGGTTGAAGTCAGACGCCCGGCAGCCGCGAAAAAACGGCCCGACTGCTGGACAGACTCAGCCAGCTCTCGCAACTTTTCTACAGGAAGACTGTCGAGCAAGCGTCCTGATTTTTTTGACCAGGTGTCAATCAGAACGCCGGCGATGCAGTTGCTGTTCGAGTCGCTGGAAGACAGCACGCAATCAACAATTTTGTCCGGTTCCGGAGCGTCGGCCGCCTGCCAGTCGGCATAAATCACGGCAACCCAGTCTGGTGAACTCTTTTCATCGCTCGAGCGAATGCTGCCAGCCAGCAACGACATTGTGTCCTGCCAGCGTGCAGACCAGTTGCCATCCTGCCCCAGGCCGGAAAGTCCCAGCTTTACGAAGGAAAGCCCGGCAAAGGCCTCTGGAAGCGACAGATTCGAATTTTCAACGTTTTGTAAAATTGAGTAGTCGGTCACTTCGCCCAGTGCCGCGCTGACGGGAATCCCCGCCGCGCGGCCAGTCTGCAGAACCTGTTCAATCACCGAACCAGACGCACGACCAAGTGACCCGCGCGAAGGATCTTTCACGTCGAGAATCTGGCAGCCACCGAAAAGAGCAACGGCAGCTTCGTTGGCTGAGCGAACGCTTACCAGCAGCTGAGGCAAAGTCGCCTTGTTGCGCCGCGTCTCAGAATTACTCTCGGTCATGCGACGCCTGTTTCAACGATCGTTTAGCCAGCTTCATTTTCGTCAGCTGAATCCAGCTGCAGACAATTCGCACTTAGCTGGCATCGGTCGGGACGACCCAGATGTTTCTGAATCGGACCGGGTTTCCGTGGTTCTGCAGATAAACGGGGCCCGGCTCTGGACCTTCCTTGACAGGGTGGGCTGTTGTGCCGCGAGGAAGTTCCAGGTTGTCGTGAACCTTCACTCCGTTAAGCAGAACAGTCATGCGAGCGTTGGCGGTTTTCTTGCCGTTGTCATCGTACTTCGCCGCTGTGAAGTCGACGTCGTACGTCTGCCAGACGAGCGGCGGCAGGCACATATTTACGGACGGATCACTGATCGAATAGACGCCGCCGCACTCATTGTTTTTTCCTTCAAGGCCAAACGAATCCAGAATCTGGGTTTCGTAACGCCCCTGCATGTACAAGCCGCTGTTTCCTCGGCCCTGCCCGCGAGCGTACGGCATGAAGGGCAGTCGAAATTCCAGATGCAGCTTGAAACTGTCGAACAGCTCTTTCGAAGTCACGCCTTCCATCAGCAGCTTGTCGTCGGTGAGTCGACCTCCTTTGAAATGCTCAGCCGTTGAACCGTCAAACAGAACGACGGCTCCTTCGGGAGGCTTGCTGCCGAGTGTCGGACTCTTTCGATTCACTTTAGGAATATCGCCGATGACGACGCCTTCGCTGTTCTGAATCGAAATGCCGCTGCTGGTGAGTTCGCCGCTGCCCTGGCCGAGCAGGGAAAAACGAATCGTATCGCCGTCTCGTTTAGCTTCGGCCTGATACTTGAGCAGTTCTTTTTTCCAACCGTCGCCCGGCAATCCACCAGGGTAAGCAACTGCTCGAAAATTGCCATCACCCAGAGCGATTACCTGAACGCCGATTTTGATGTCACCGCTGCCGGACTTGATCGTCCCCGAGTATTCACCCTGGAGTGGGTAGTCGTCTCCGGCATCTTCGGGAGACGTGAATACTTTGCGAGGTTCTTTCTGCTTTGCGTCTTTTGAACCATCATCATCGGCAGCAAACGCTGACTGAGATTCCGTCAGAACAAGAACGGTGAGTAACAGAAACAAAACGCGACTCATGACAGACTCCCTGAAACGATGCAAAGCGATCGTGCATCGAGATGCTGGTGGGCAATTCAGACGTACGCCGGAAAATGCAGACCCGACGCGGCGTCATTCTGAAACTGCCGTGCAAGCATTGCAAGGAGCGGGCAGGCGTTTCTGGTCGAGATGCTCTTCTACATCATATCAGCGATCTCGTAAGCGCCGGCCCAGACGAAGAAGGCGACGACGGCGATTAAGGACGCTGTTGCCAGTGGTGTGTTGCGACCGGCTTCGCCGATGCGTTTGGGGCTTCCGTTCAGAAACAGCAGGGCGATGGCGAGGATTGGCATGAAGGCAGCTCCAACCACGGCATAGGCAAGCTGGATTCGGCTGAAGCTGACGAACAGTCCGAGGGCAGGAAAGGTGGCGATTGCGACCAGCGAACAGCGGTAAATTGGTGAGTTGCTGTCCGCTCGGTACGAAGCCGCAGCCTGCGTTATCGTGTCGTCGTTTTCGGCGGCGATCGAGCTGGAAGTAAGAGTTGCGACCCTGGGGCGGACCATTCGGAGGCAGTCCGCAAAGAGATACGGGACGCTTTGCCAGACTCCCAGCATGCTGCTGGCGACGGCTCCCCAGGCACCGATCAGAAAAGCAATACGAGCGGTCGAGCCGAGTGCTCCGAGCGAGGTTTTCAGTTGGTCGGCCAGTTGTACGATCAGTGTGGCTCCCTTCGCGCCGGAGTCGACATCGATTCGGCTGCCCAGGATGACCATCCCCATGCCGAAGATGGCTGTCGCGACGTAGCCAGTCAGCAGGTCGAGACGGCAGGTTCGCAACTCGCCCAGTCCTTCGCGACGGTCTTCGCGGATCCAGTAGCCGTAACAAAGGACAGTGACCGTCCCGCCGACTCCGCCCATCAGGCCGATCGTCCATTTCAGCCCGCCATCGTTGAGCTGAGGGATCGTCGGAATAAACACGCCGCTGGCGACGACTGCCCAGTCCGGCTGAATAGCCACCGTCGTCGCCAGAACGGTGATAAACATCACGCCGATGCAAACGCTCATCACCTTTTCAAACAGGCGATACCCGCCTGCGAAGACAAGCCCCAGCGCGACGATGCTGTGCAGGATTCCATAGATCACTTTGTCAGTTGATGGATCGACCAGCGGCAGGATCGCGTGCGCGGCGATGCCACAAGCACTCATCAGTGCGGAACCGACAAAGAAACTCCAGACACACAGATAAACCAGGAATGTGCAAATCGCCGCGCGACCGAAGTGCCGAGCCGTGCCTTCCAGAACGGTCGAACCTGTCGCGAGTTGCCACCTCGCAAGCCCCTCGTTCAGCACAAACTTAATGACCGCTCCGAGAAGAACTGCCCAAAGAACGGCGACACCCAGCCGTGACCCCGTCAGCGCACCGGTTGCCAGATCTCCCGCGCCAACGCCGGTTGCGGCAACAAGTAAGCCCGGGCCGATGATGGCGAGCGGGCCAGATGATCGAGCTGGCTGGATGTCAGTCATTCTGCCTCATCGAACTCTCAACTCTCGACTGGCGGTGTGTATTTCCGGTCGAAGTGAGTGTAGCCGCCATCGACATAGATGATCTGGCCGGTCGTGTGACTGGAACGTGGCGAGGCGAGAAAGACAACCATGTCGGCCATTTCTTCGACGGTCGTAAATCGTTGCCCCAGCGGAATCATGCGTTCGATGGCGGCTCGGCTGCCGGTTGGATCGGGCATCGTGTTCAGCCAGTTTTCGTAGAGCGGCGTCCACGTTTCGGCAGGCACGACAGTGTTGACCCGGATCCCGTCCGCCGCGAGGTCAACAGCCCACTCGCGAGTCAGTCCGTCGATTCCGCCCTTCGCGGCCGCGTATCCTGATGTTCCACCCTGCCCGGTCACGCTGACCTTCGAGCTGATGTTGATGATCACGCCCTGCGATTTTTTCAACTCGTCGAGAGCGTAATGGACGAGGGCATAGCAGTGGATCAGATTTCGCCTGAGCGATTCGACGAACGCGTCCGGGCCGGCGTCGAGTCCCACGCCATCGTTGACTCCGGCGTTGTTCACTAGAATGTCGATGCGGCCAAACTTCTGTATCGTCGTTTCAACCGCGTGGCGGCAGGCATCGACGTCGGTGAGGTCTCCCTGAATAAAGAAGCAGTCCTTGCCCAGCGCTGCATACTCCGCTTCCAGAGCAAGTCCTTCCTTCGTGCTGCGATTCACGTTGGCAACGCGAGCCCCTTCCGCCAGGAACGATCGAACGATTCCAGCTCCGATACCTTTCGAGCCTCCAGTGACGAGGACAACTTTGTCGTGAAGTTTCAGGTCCATTTAAGAATGGCTCCGGATAAGGACACGCAATCGGTGAAAATCAAGGCGTCGAAGACGTTGGGATCGTCAGCACGGCGAGAATCAAATTCACCGCGTTAAACAACATGTGCAGCAAAACGACGCTCAGAAAACAGCGTCGTTGCTGATACACATATCCCAGTACAAGAGCAAGCGGCAGCAGTGGGATGGCATCCGGCAGGCGATGCACCGCGGCGAAGATTACCGCAACGGCAAACAGTGCTTCACGCGGCGGCGCAATTCTCTGCAACCAGGTTTGCAGCACGACGCGATAGATCAGCTCTTCGACCAGCGGAGCCAGAACCACTGCCGCGACCACGATCCAGAACAACGTCGTAAAAGAACGATCCTGTTCAAGGAGCTGAAGCAGACCGTGGGAATTGCTGGTACTTCGCCAGGGCAGCGTCAGCAGCCAAACTCCCAGCACCGGCAGGACCGCCGCCGAAAATCCGAGCACACCGTCAGAAACCTGTTGCCTCAGTTCTTTCAGATGAAATCCGAACGCCTCGACACCGGTCGTTGAATAGGTCATCGGAACAAGGATCGCCAGAAACAGAAGCACGTTGAACTGACAGGTCAATTGCACATCTGCAACCGTTGGAAGTCGCCCCGTATTGACTGGCTCGCCGACCAGCGTCAGAAGCTGCATCCCGATCCACGAAGCCACGACGATGACTGAAATTGACTGAGCCACCGGCAGCGGCTCATCCGTCCCAGGCAGGATCGGGAGGCGATGCCACAGTCGATACGCGGCCAGAGAAAGCACGATAAAGCTGGCAACGCCAAGCACGCTCAGCATGCAGACAGCGGGCAGCGGGAGATCAACCATTTCAAGTCCGATTTGTAGCCCGTAGTCAACTAATAATCTGCAGGGTGGGCAATGCCACCCTACTCGATCTGGCACTTTCGCCACTCGTCGTAGGACGGCGTGGGATAGGCGGTGATCGACGCTTCGTCAATCTCGACGCCAAAGCCTGGTCGGTCGGGCACCTCAACGAAACCATTCTCAATGGAAGGTTGCCCGACCACCCACGACATCCACGGGCGACCGGACTCGGCCAAAAGTTCAGCAGGTCCGTGATCGAGAGCCGCAATCGCCGGCAGCGACCACAGCTCGGCGCCACGGTGCGGACAAACGCGTAAGCCAAACTCGGCTGCGATTCTGTATACTCGGATCAACTCCGTCATGCCGCCGAGCCAGCAAACATCCGGTTGCAACACCGTATGCAATCGGCGTTCGGCCAGATTCCTGAATCCTGTCGACGTGTATTCGTGCTCGCCGCCAGCGATCGGGACAGGCGACTTTTCGACAAGCTCTGCGTAGCCAGCTTCGTCGTGAACGGGCAGCGGTTCTTCCAGCCAGCTGAGATTCAGATCGGAGACGCGTGCGATCACGGCCTGGGTTTCTTCGAGGTTCCACTTCATCCACGCATCGGCCATCAATTCCCGATCCGGCCCAATCGCCGCCCGAGCTCGTTGAAGCTGATCGGCAACGCGGTCTGCAAACATTTCGGTGCTGCCATCTTCTTCCGGCAACTGACCGCCGAGATGCAACTTGAATCCCTGATGAGGACTCGCCGCCACATCGTCCATCGCGTCATTATCCCAGACGGTGATGTATGTCGGCAGGCGATTCTGTTTTGCTCCGCCGAGCAATTTGGAGACGCTCGTATTTTCGACTCGGCCACGAAGATCCCACAGCGCGAGATCGACTCCGGAAATCGCCATCAGGACGAGCCCCTTCTGCCCGAACGCCAGCGTCGAATCAAACATCTCCTGCCAGAGTGACTCGACGTGCGCCGGATCCTTTCCAAGCAGCAGATCACGCAGCACAGTCCGAACCACGTGAATCCCTGCGAATCCGCCGCCGCCGACTCCGTAGCCGGTCACGCCAGCGTCGGTATCAACGGCAACGAGAATCTGCCCGATACTGGTTCGCCAGTCGTCAGGAGAAGTCAGCGTCATCGGCTGGCAGGCTCGGACATTGGTAATTTTCATGGCATTGTTCGCTTTTCAAACTTCCCAGCGCGACCGGCCTGCCACCACTGAACACAACGCGCAGACTTGACCGAAGGATGCCAACGTTGCCAGCCAGGCTACCAGCCAATCCCGTTTTGTTTCTGATCAACCGGCAGCGACTGCGCTGAAATCCGAAGGGGGCCTGTCACCAGAGTCGAACAGCGTGCATCTCAAACACAGAGTTCGTCCAGTGTGGCCGTGCTGTCGGCGAAAGAGCCGGCATTGATGTCGAGCTGGTTCAGAACCGTGACGTAGACGTTGGACAGCGGAGTTTTTTCGTCGGACTTGATCAGCTGGCCATGCTTGAAGCCGAGTTTGTGGCCACCGGCAAGCATCAGCGGGTAATTGGCGTTGCGGTGAGTCTGACTGTTGCTGCTGCCGTAAAGGACAATCGTGTGGTCCAGTAAGGTTCCGTCGCCTTCTTCGGTCGATTTCAGACGCGTCAGGAACCGGGCCATCTGGTCGACCAGAAACTGGTGCCACTTGCCGAGTTCTTCTCCGCCTTTTCCCTTGGCTCCGCCGTGAGCAAGGGTGTGCATATTTTTGCCCAGACCAAGCAACTGCGGGAACTTGCCGGCAATCGACGTCGCGCCGTTCATGTTGCCAAGCTGGTAGGTCGCGACACGCGTCGAATCGGTCTGAAAAGCCAGGAACATCAGGTCATACATCGTCTGAATCAGTTCCCGAGGCGTTGAGTCATCCGCGTCCAGACTCAGGCCGACTTCGTCGACGCGAGGCTTTGGAATTTCGAGCCACTGTTTCGACCGCTCGACACCCTTCTCGATCTGTCGGACGGATGCCAGATACTCATCAAACTTTCTCTGATCGTGCTGACCGAGCTTGCGGCGCACGGCTCGCGAATGTTCGAGGACTCTGTCGAGCATGCTGCCCGTGCGCAGCAGGCTCGACCGCTGAGAATCGACAGAGTCCGACGTGATTCCGAAGAATCGATCAAACACAACGCGAGGTTTGTTCTGAGCCGGAATCGGTTGCCCGTTCCGATTGTAGGAAAGCGTGCTGGACCGCGTTGGCTCGCCCACGCCGCCGTCTGTCGACATGACGAGTGATGAATACCGGGTCTGATCGAGATAATGTCCGGCGATGAGCTGGTCGAGCGACATCGTGTTCTTCATACGGCTGCCGGCCAGCTTTGAGCCAGTCAGCCAGATGTCGGCGGTGTCGTGTCCCCCCATCGATCGCCCGTTCGGATGCGACAGGCCTTCGACCATGATCAGGTCATTCCGCAGTGGCTCCATCGAACGGTGAATCTCTCCGAAGGCGAAATCACGCCCTCCGCCGGTCGGCGTCCAGTTCCATTTCGCGAATTCGGAGTCGTCGTTCTGAAAGACGCTGCCGTACGGAAAATACACCGCGCAAAACCGTTTGGGACGCGAGGCCTGGCTGGCCTCTGCCCCCATACAATTAAGCATGGGCAATGCCAGCGAAACTCCAACTCCCTGCAGGAGTGTTCTTCGGTCAAGTTGCCATGATTTCATGGTTCTGGTCTTTCTGGTGTTTTGATCGCCGAGGACGGAGAGGATTAACGCTGAGGAGCCGGAGAACGTCGCTCCGAAAGTCACTGGTCGGATCGTGGTTGTTAATTTGCTCTCCACGATCGCTGTGTTTTTTACTCTCCGTCCTCCGCGATTCAATTTTCAGGAAGTATGTCGCTTCAAGTTTTTACTTCGAGCCGAATGCGTCGCTCATGACAATCAGTTGAATCAGATTCTTAAGTTTGTAGTCACTCTCAATGAACTGTTCCGTCAGTCTGTCGATGGTTTCATGATCACTCAGCTCCAGCGATCGACCGAGTGCGTAGGACAACATTCTGCTGACCAGCGTACGGGCAAACTGTTCGCGTTTCTCGGTCAGCAAGTGATTTTTCAAATCGTCGAGACCGTCAACTTCGTGGCCACCGGGTAACGTCGCTTTGGCATCAACGTCGAACTCGAGCATCTTCTTGCCCGACTTCCGTTGAATCCTGTCTCGCAGCAGACCGACAGCATCAAACTCTTCGAGTGCAATTCCCCAGGGATCGATGCCGCAGTGGCACCTTGCACAAGCTTCATTTTCCCGGTGCTCTTTCAATTGCTCCTTCAGTGGCAGACTGGCAATGTCGCGATCCTGCTGGTCGAGGTTGGGAACGTTCGGCGGAGGAGGAGCCGGCGGATCACCCAGCAGCCGTTTGCGGATCCAGACGCCTCGCAGAATCGCGTGCGAATCCTCGCCCGATGAGTTAGCAAGAAGCACTGACGCCTGAGCAAGCAGTCCTCCGCGTCGCTGGTCTTTATTCAGTGCAACCCGTTCGAATTTGATTCCTCGCGGGCCGGGCAGTCCATAGTGCTCGGCCATTGGCTGATTCAGCATGGCGAAGTCGGAGTCGAGGAACGCGAGCGAACTCACGTTACTGCGCAGCACTTCGTTAAAGAAGTGCTGCGTTTCACGCTGCATGTGAGGCTTCAACTCGTTGCGGAACGTCGGGTAGTAATCAGGGTTAACGGCAACTCGATTCATACCGGAAAGGTCGAGCCACTGATCGCTGAACTGTTCGACGAAATCCCATGACCGCGCGTCGTCGAGTAACCGGTCAACTTCCGCAACAAGCTTCTTTGAATCGCGAAGTTGTCCGGAACTGGCGAGTTCGAACAGTCGATCGTCGGGCATTGAACTCCAGAGAAAATACGAAAGTCGCGATGCAAACTCATGATCCGTCAGAGTTCGACTTTTACCCGACGAGGGTTCGACCAGATAAAGAAAGTCGGGCGAGATCAGGACCATCGCCAGAGTTTCACGCATGGCTTCTTCGAAGGAAGCAAACGTCGGTCGCACTTCCAGAAAGTATTCAAGCATCATGTCGACGTCGTCGGTTGCGACAGGTCGGCGGAACGCTCGCCGCATGAATCGCCTAAGAACGTCGCGTGCGTAGGCGGCTGAGTCGCTTTGGGCGAAGTCGCTCGAAAACAGAATGCGAGTGTGGTGCGCTGGCGGCCAGCTTTCAAAAACGGGAGCTTTGAAACTGACGGACTCGATTTCGATCTTCGGAAAACTCGGATCAAGCGGATAGACCGTCCGAGTTTTCGGTTTCTTCTGCTTTGCTTTTTTTTCTTTCCTGCTGGTGACCGCGTTCGAGGATTCGACGTTCGGCTCTTCGATCACTTCCTGCCGAGGTTTCAGTGCGGGCTTTCCGTCGCTGTAAGCATTGTTCAGCCAGATCAACAGTCCGGGATACTTGCTCTGCGACCGGCTTTGAATTGGAAAGTTTTCGAGCCGACCTCGGAATTCATAGTCCTGAAACTCTTCGCTTGTGACCTCAAGGATTCCGACTTCTTCGGATGGAGTCTGCGTATCCGCCCGGTAACCCAACACCACTCGCAGTTGAGGGTACGGGGCGTTGTCTGGCAGGATTGCACGACCCCTGACTCGAATGAGAAAGTCACCTTCGTCAGGAAACTCGGTGGAACGAAACACGAACGTACCTGATCGTCCCAGAATACTGGTCCAGTTGCCCTTGATTTTGTCGGTAGTTGTTTCGGTGGCCATGCCGTCGACAATGACCGGCTTGTCATAAGTGACGATCGCCCGACTTAACGCGCTGCGAGCTGACTCCAGGTAACTCTCCAGCTGAAGAGCCGACATCCCCAGCGCTGAACCGTTGTTCGTGAACCCGTCTTCGCCCGGACTATCTGGCAGCAGATTGGGGCCATACTTCAGGTCGAGCCCCAGCAGATCGCGCATCGTGTTGCGGTATTCAGTTCGGTTGAGCCGGCGAATGACAACCTGGCCACCGGTGCTTCTGCGAACCTGCACAGCGTGTTCGATCTGCTCGGTGATCCAGCCAGCCAGAACTTCGCGTTCTCTGGTGGTCAGCGGCGTTTCGTCTTCGGGTGGCATTTCTCCAAGGTTCAGCACATTCAGAACGTCGTGCCAGGTTTCCGCAGCAGCTGAATCCTTCACTAGATTTGTCGAAAGCGTGTCGAGTCGGACATTGCCGTTGATGTCGTCAGGACCATGGCAGGACACACACCGACGCTGCAGAATCGGAAGCACATCCTTGTCAAAGTCCGACGCAACGCCGAACGAACTCTGCACGGCACAAGCAACCAGGGTGCAAACTGTGATTGGAAATCGGACTTGCACAGAGACCTCAAAAAGCGTTCAGGGCGAACGGCGGAATCGACGCAGGTGGGCTCATCAATTCTGAGGGGCTGGCCAGCGGCATTTGCCCCGCGAGCTACATCCTTGATAACCGATTCTTCTGCCAGAATGAAGCACTCAGCCGCTTTCGCCTGAAACCTCGACAATCTGTGCGAGGCCAATGAGAAACGGCGACTGATCATTCGTTTGATCAGCCGCCGCGAGTGTTGATGAGCTTGTTTCTGACGACAGCTTTCGCTGACCGTACGCAGGTGTCAATCGAGTGGGCAGAATCCGTCAGAAGGGGCTGCCAGAATTGTCAAAAGAAAATGTGACAGGCAGCTATGGTGGGGAAAACAAACAGCCCTCGATTGTCAAAACAACCGAGGGCTGAGAATCATCGTCGATTAGTGTCCGCAGGCACCGCAAGAGCTGCAGCTTCCGCAGCAGTTGTTGCCACCGAAGCTTGGCAGGCGAAGCTTAGGCAGGCTGCACTTTGGCAGCTTTGGCAGACAAAGCTTTGGCATGCTGAGCTTAGGAAGGCTCAACTTAGGCATGCTCCAGCACTTCTTTTCGCAGCAGCCAGAGCGAGCAACGCAGCAGCTCGTCTTAGGAGCACAGGCTGAT